>JAABUP010002440.1_pt1 | contig 35949 bp, 8 predicted proteins | sample 5559201 | NCBI WGS metagenome assembly JAABUP01 (sample SAMN10711887, study PRJNA513373) | rock metagenome | isolation source: Antarctica rocks | place: Antarctica
GGTTTATCTCGAAGTTCTCTTAATAGCCTACCGAGACGAAATTCTTCCTTAATATAGATATCTAGTAAGGAGAAAGAAGAAGGAGGAGAAGAAGAAGGAGAGTCTTTAATACTCGTCTATAAGGAGAATAACGCGAGATAGAGGGAGCCGGGGGGGGGCGGTAACTAGGGTTACTAGCGGCTATAAGGTAGAGGGTGGGGGAGCGTTAACTAGTAGACGAGGCTAAGGGGGGGGCGGTAACTAGGTCGCTAGCGGCTATAAAGTCGAGGTAGAGGGGGCTAGATAACGAGAGATAAAGGGAGCCGAGAGGTAGTAAGCGTTTAATAATATTATTAAGGTAATATACCTATCTTAATAGCGAGAATTTATAATTATTATAATAATAATTATAATTATATTCTAGTTTTCTAGAACCTTAAAAATATATAATATCGACTAACCTCTAATTATTATACTAACTACTTAATTAATTAATTAATTTATACTCCACTGTCTAGCTATCTAGTAGCTAATAAGGGCGTTCTATCTCTTATTATTTCGTAGAGGAAACCTATATAGGTAAAAACCTCTACTTATATCTACTATTATACTCCCGTTTATTATCGATAATACTATATCTCGCTTCTTTACTATTTTATCTTTATCTTATACTTTCCTTATATATTATACTTCTTCTACTATAGAATCGCTGTCCTCTATACTTAATCCTCCTTATATCGGATTCCTAAATAGCTTATAAACGGGTAACTCTACACATGGATTCCTTAATTACCGTATCTACCTAATTAACCGTATACGTATATTCTACTCCCTAGTTATAGCGGACTATACGTCCCGCCGGTACCCTAGTATAGGCCTAATTATTAGGGAGACTAATCCTATATAGGTACTAGTATTAGATAACGGTTAATAGGGGAGGTAACCCTTTAACCGTGTACTAATAGGGGTCCTTCTATATACCTAGGTTTCGCCGTATACCTATATAATTACTTACTCGTTAACGGCGGAGGTAGACGAATAGTCCTACCGGGCTCTATATAGTGCGCGTTATCTAACTTTTAGGGTGGACGAGGCCCCTTATAGCTTAATTATATATACTAGCATCTAGAGGGTAGCTAGATAGGAGCCCTTACTCGGGCGTAATATTTTAGCTCTCGTATATAACCTATACTCTTTCTACGTGCGTAAGTAGGCGTTAGTAGACGCGTTTCGTTCTATACTTTATAACCGTATTGTATAGCTTCTCGACGTAATTATTCTTCTAACCGGTTTTTAGTAGAGGGGAGGGAGGAAGGAAGAGGAGAGCTATTTACCGCCGCGTTACTAGTATCGTTTAGTCGTTCTTTTATTATTCTACCTATATATCTACTAATCGGTCGTATCGACGTATTTTCTATTAACTTCACTAGTATACTACGCTTTAGTATCGGACTTATCGCGATTCTAGGGGGATCTCTTAGCTCTCCTAACTAGTAAGTAGTATAGAAGGTTCGTAGCCAGTACCACGTATAGGTGGATCCCATTGCTAGCCTACTAACTACTTATATAGATAGTAGTTACTATTATATAATATTAGGTTAGCTTATAGGTAACCCCTTTTTAAGTAGTGTTAGGTCGGGTTTTCGTCTAATTTTAATAACCCGACCCTAACCCGGCCCTAAGTACTATTTTAACCTAACCTACCCTACCCCAAATTAGGTTACCCGGCCCTATTACGTAGTATAGTTATACCGCCCGATTATACTACTAAGTATACTAGGGAAAGCCCTCGAGACGGTAGTCTTCTAGAGGCTTAGCGACTATATAGAACGCCTTTATTAGCTACTAGATAGCTAGATAGTAGAGTATAAAATAATTAATTAATTAAGGGGTAATTAATAAAGTCGAAGCTTTTATAGGGTATCGAGACGGAGGGCCTAGTAAGAAAGAGGAGAAAGAGGAAGAAGAAAAGCGCGGGGGCTAAAGTAGTAATAACCGCCCCCAGACTAACCGCGTAAACCTAACTACCTTATTTACTCTACCGACCGTAAAGCGGTAACTCGAACTATAATTTATTAATACGTAAGAATAGAAACTAGCGTAAGTTCCTACCGTAGTATAAGGAACCTAGTAATACCGCCGTAAGATTAATAATTAATAAATTATATAGATAAGAGGGAGTTTTTAATTAGAGCGTAGGCTCTAATAGTTTCTCTAGCGGCTAACGAGTATATCTAATACTCGGAGGTAAAAGGTATAAGGAATACCCTTATTAGTAATATAGTTTTACCTCGATACGAAATAGCTAATAGAGAGATATAAGTCGGTATCGACTTTACGAAAATTATTCCTAGTTATAGTCTATAGTATAAAGATCTCCCTAATCGATAGAAGCGGCTAGGAGGCTACGACGAAAAGAATCGAGGAGGAGAATAGCTTATTATACCCCGGACTAAGGATTATAGGAGCTCGGTAGTTATCTAGCGTAGGGAAACTAGTAGTAGATAGGAAAAAGAAGCGATACTCGTCGCTAATAGTAAGTATAGATATACCGGAGATAGTAGACGAGATAATTAGAAAGTTTGTAGTAGACGTAGTATAAGAGATAAGATTAGTCGAGAGGTTCGATTAATCGGCCTCGTTAATTTAGTACTATAAATATTAGAAATATAAATATAAAGCTAGTACCTACCGAGGGGAGGTACGGTATACGAAGTATAGTTAAGAATACGATATAAGGGAGTATAAAATAATCGTACTAGTAGTAAAGAAGGCTTATACGGTATATAGTCGTAACGGCTATACTACTTATAATTCGAAATATTTATTTCGAATTAAAGAAAAGAAATAGATAGTATAGAGAGTTATTAATAAAATATAGTTCTATAACTTTTAGAGAACCGTAAACTCTATTATTAAGCGAGATCTATAGGGAAAAAACGCGGCGATATAGAGGGGGAAAAGAGAGGAAAAGATAGTAGAGAAGGGAATAGAACTAGAGAATACGGTAGCGGCGCTACGAACTCGATTCGAGGATATTAAGACGTCCGGTTAGAAGCTAGGAGTTATTAAGTCGGCCGTAATTTAAGAGGTCCTAAATCGTATTTAGGACCTTAAAAGAATAAAGTAAGCGGAAGAAGACTAGTAAGTATTAATAGAACTTACGTAAGGAAGAAAGAACTAGTAGTACGTAGATATATATAGAAATAGCCTTATATACTATAGGAAGTAGAGGTTTTATCCTCGGTAGTACGTACGCCTAGATAACTAGGTCGAAAGGTTTTCTTTATATAAACGAATATTACCTACGAAGTAGCCCGTAATTAGCTAGCTAGACGCGAGTATAAATAATTAAATTAAATATAATTTTACTAGAGTAGGTATATAAATAATTAAATTAAATTAAATTAAATCTATCTTTTACGAACGAAACTTAAGAATCTCGGGATACTCCTAAATATAGGCTCTTTCGTTCCTCCTAACGCGGCTTAGTTACTAGATATAGGTTTCTTAGGGTTTCTAGAACTACTTTAGAAAGATATTAAACGGACTACGCCTTATTTAGCTTATATTCTTACAATACTACTACGGCCTACCTACTATAAGGGATATAAGCCGATAGATTTTAAAGTATAATAGGTTATTTAAATCGCTATATTTCTCTTCTCGATATAACGTAAGAAATATAATAACCTATCTAGATTAGTTAGAATATATTTTATAAACGAGGGGACGGCAAAAGGGTGGCCCTTTCCTGCTTCTAGCTAAGGCGCGTCCCCGTCGGGTTTGGCGCGGCCCCTTCGGGTAAGGCGCTATGCATCGCCCCACCCGCCGCTTTCTCTAGGTATAAAGACCTACACCGCTCGCTGTTTTCCTACTTCCCTTAATCTTTCTTCCATATCTCCCTACCATCCCCTCGCTCCTTCTCGTATTGTAAGGGTCTGCGCCCCTATCCTACTACCTAGCTAGTTTCTACCGACCATCGCCGATCCTTATACTTAGACCTTTGGGTGAGGCATTATGCCGGTGGCCTTTCCCTTAGGGATTACATCGCTATAACTCTTACTCTGGCCCTCTATTAACCTACCTACCTTATTCTATAACTAGAGCCGGTGATATAGACGTCCTATCTAATTCGCCGCCTTATGTATCCTCCTCTGCCCTATAGGCCAGCTCGAGATGACCCTTTTTTAGGGTATACTAGACTATCTCTTCGCTCGGCCCTGCCGTTCTAGACTCTCTTACCCTCTCCCTTCCCTTACCCGCCACCGTTCCACCACTACTCAGCTGATCTACAATCCTATTACGGTACTAGCTAAGAACTTTTAGCTTACGAAATCCTAACTCCTCTCTTAGGGTTCCACATATAACTAATAAAAGGAATGCCTTATCCCTCGTGACGATGGCTCGGGCGTTCTATATATCTGCCTAGCTACACTAATAGGGGTCGCACCTTAGCTGTGGTCTAAGCGTGACGCCAAATAGCAGTAGGACAGTAGAACTAGCCAATGGAATCGGAGGAGCGTAGGCCTAGCCTTAATCGATAGCGGCCATTACGTGTCTACCTAGCTACGCCTATAAAGATGCCGCAATAGTGCTATTCTAGTGACGTGGCCTAGAGACGGTGATCTCGCTTTTCGCTGTGGATCGGGGAGGGCGCAGTGTCTCTAACCCGTTATAGAAATCCTAGCGCGAAGATCTAGGCGGTAGCAGCAGTAGTAGCAGACGTAGCTCTATAGATGGACATCTCCGAGAGGCGTAGTGAAGAGTCGGCCGATATTAGGCTCCTAGAGGTGTGACGGTTTTATATACCCTTCGGCCGAGCTCTCTTCACCCGCGCTAGTTCTAGTGCTAGGTTTTAAGCTCGTGGCGGTGATAGTCTCAGCTGTGTCGGGACTAAGCTATGTACCATTAGGGGCGAGGCGTTCTGCGAGGCGAAACGCTAGGATTATCTAGCTAGCTATTACGGTGAGACTCCATAGCGGTATAAGGTTAAGAAGGCGATACGGGATAATTAGGTGTCGAGAGGCGAGCTTTTAGGGAAGATCTACCTAGATAGGGTCTCGAGACGTGGATCTCTTCTTCGCCGAGTATAGTAGAGTGGGCGGTACAGCCGATACGTTATAGTTATCTTAGCTCGAAGATATAAGCCGCTGCAGCTAACGTATTCAGCTAGATATAGACGTTTACGAGGGGCGCAGTGGGAATTAAGCTATATAGGATATCGATTAAATACGAGATTCTAGCGGCTGAAAACTGCGCTAGGGCATATAACTTAGTATGAGATAAATGATTAGAGATCGCCGATCGATGATCTTTAAGTGGAGGGAAAGGAATGGGATTTTAAGTGGGAAAATTATAGTGGATGGTTTACTAGCCTTTATGTGTATAAATAACCCAGCTCTCCTCGTCTTATTCTAACTAGAATTTCCCTCCTAGACTCCCTAGCTAGAAAAAGATTAGACTTTATCTAGATCCTCTAGCTAGCTTTTACACTTATGTCCTATAGTAACCCTTATTAATATAGATTCCGTTTAATTCTATTAACCCCTAACTACGGTAAGCTTGCGCAGCGACGGGCGGCCTATAGTCTCTAAATTTTATATCCCCACAGCCTATAGAAAGGGTAAGAAAGCGAGCGAAAGTCTCTAAGATTTCGACTTAATCGAATATCTAGATATAACTAGGCCGCCGCCGAAGGAGCCTATAGATCCACTCTATATACTAGCACCGAATCTCTATACCGAAAAAGATACTAGAGGTATAGTTTCCTATTATTAAGATTCGGTGGGCGCTAATTAACGACTCTAGGTCCCTCGAATATAGCCGATACTAAGGGCGGTTACGAATATAATAGTACTCTCCTATCCCTCGAGGAATTACTATTCGGTACTAGAGAAGTCCCAGAGTCGTAGCGAGCGGGATCGAGTATTAAATACGGAGTTAGAAGGTCTAACGGCGCCTCTGAATATCCCACCCTAGAAGGTTACAATAACGCTTCCACTTCTAGACCGAGATAAGGTGGAGACTAGGGTGGGGATATTAATAAGAGTAGCAGCGTCCACCCTAGAAGCGACGGCTCGACTTCTAATAAGTAAGTTAGGAAGTAATACTCCCTCAGCACTCCACCGACTTCTATAGTAGACTCAGAAACTAGGTACGACCCTTAAAACCCCGCTCGCTAATTCTCACTAATAGATGGCGCCTACCTAGATATTCCATCTCCCGCGAGAAGATAGAAGATCCCATCTCTAATCCTCCTCCTTCACTCCCTACTACCCTTCTCTCGTCGACATACGATATATAAATCTACTTTAAAGATATCGAGCCTCGTTAGTCTAGTAGGGGGAAAGAGAAAGGGGATAAAGGAGCGAGCTACAGTATAGACCACATCATCCCCTACTCTCTCCGATCGCCTATTACGATATAGAGCCTAACGCACTTTATAGACGCCGAGCTAGAGATAACCACAGGCGCCACCGACATTCGAGATTCCTCTAAGCGCACAGCAGACAGTGCAGGCTTAAACGAGGGCGGGGAAGGTGTACATAGGTTAGAGAAGGCCCGGCGTGCAGGTTAGTAGGCAGGTCCTAGTTCCCGTAGGCGCGTCTAACGACTCTAGAAAGACCCGATCGTAATCGATAAGATAGACGATACCGACGATAATATAAATAACCCTACCGAACATCGTCGGTTTCTTTCACGAGCCTAATCGGCTCTTCGGCCTATTTTTAAATATCCCTTCGGGCAAAACATCCAGCAACGCGAGGATATAGGCTCAAGTGGATCCATTAAAGTTAGTAACAGTTAAGGTGTGCCCCCTAGTGCATTTCTGACTAGCAATCCTTCTAATATACTTTAGATAACCCTCTCGTAGTAGAGGATAACGAAGAATAGACTAGCGAAACCGGCGGTTCTACTAGGGCTACGAGCATTAAGTCTAAGATTAGTACTACACACCTCCAAAGCTCCCACCCGAGGGAGTAGCCTAAAACGCACGGTTGCTTAAGTCCTACTACTACCACCGAACCTACCACTAAACCTACGACCGAAGTTATTACCGAACCTACCACCTCCCCTATTAATCGCCCCGTCTCTCCCAGTATCGTACTACCCTAGGATCGAGGAACGCGAGCTATTCTCGAAGGTAATTACGGAGCAACAGCGACTATTAATCCCCTAGGCGTTACCGCCGCCAACCCACTTTCCTACGAGCAGCCTCAGCACTAAGGAGGTTCAGCATTAGATAAAGAGGAGTAGGAGATCGTAAGGATCGTTAGCAAGAGACGAAGGGGAAAAGGCTATAAATATAAGGTGTGCTGGAAGAAAACATAGCTGCTCGAACACGAGCTAGGAAATGCGCAGGAACTACTCCGGGAGTTTGAGGCTAAACGCCAGGCGCAGCGGGGAGGCAAGCGAGGAAGACCGGCACATACAGATAAGGGTCGGTGATCGTTCGTTACTTTCGTTGCTCGTAGAAGAGAAACACTTATTCTTTATTCTATCCGAGAATTAGAAGGGAAAGCACTAACTACGGTACGTAGTATTCCTAGGCGATAGACCGAACTAGTACCTAGCCAGATTTCGTGCGACCAACTATAGAACAACTCCTTTCCTACTACTTAATTTCTTTCCGGCTATTTCCTAGCCTTAAACCGTCCCATCTTATTGCGGCTTTAACCATAGGTGTTCGAGAAATTAGGCGGCGGTTTCCTCTTTTTAAGTACGCAATTAAGCATTAACTTAATTAAGTCCAGAAGAACGTCTATATCCGTCCCCCCTTCGAACCTGTCCTCTAGAGGAATAGATCTAATATTTGATCTCTTCCATACACCGATTAAGAGTCGTCAAATCCATTTTTCGGCAGGAACTAAGAAATACTTACTATGGTCGTCAAAATAATGTCCACGAACCTGACTTCGCTCCAATAGTTCTGACGGTGGTAGGCCGAGATATGTAATCATCATCACGAGACTATCTTATTCGTTGTCGCTGCCGAATAAATACTCAGCGAAGAGAAGCTCCCACACCTATAGCAGGTCAGTGGCGAAATTATAGGACCCAACAGTGGGGTGGACGAGAAGAGAACATCCACTAACCAAAACACCTAGATTCCATATATCTACGCTGCAGTTCCATTTAAGGCTTCGCCACCGAGGAGAGCAAAGGGCCCACGGCTGTCTTTATATCGCCTAAGAATTTATCGACCTAGTCCTACTACCTAGAAGTAGTACAACATGCAATAAACCTAGTCCGCATAGCGTCAGACCCTGCAGCTTCATTTTTCCCGGTTAAGGCAGGTTGCTTATCAGCTCCGCCTGCCGATGGTACGCTCTCATGCACTCAGGAGGACTTATCTTTTCTCGAAGAAAGTTTACTCGAATTAACGAATTAAATCTACTATATAGCAAAAAGCGTGCCATACAAGAGGATAATTACTAACTATGTGCGACAACAGGGTGAAATTGTGGGCCTAGGCAGGCACGGCACGATCTAATATAGTTTCAGATCGACCGCTTTAGATTAGGCGAACGGTATGTAGCTAGTGCGCGGCAGAGGTGTCCACCCAGAAGGTAGGCGGTTAAAGTAAAATCCTTCTAGCAGTTAGGAAAGAGACTTATGTAGGTCTTTATATACAGTCCATCGGAAGCCCGAGACCGGCGCACATAGCTTCGCCTTCTCTATATAAAGACAATTTAAAGAAGAGACTGTAAGGACCTATGCAACAGTAAATTCTATATAAGTACTACAAAATTGGCCATTCCATCCCTAAGATATTATATGGGCGTCCCCTTAAGAGCCGACTTAAATACTAGAATACTCGCTAAAAGCACGATATTAACGGAGTCTAGAAGAAAGAGAAATGTCTAGTCCATCCTGAATTGACTTCCTCGACCTCGGTGACACGCGTACGTTCTATGGGATCCGTGGTAGCGCGTCGTCCCCGGTTTTTCGCTTTATAGGGGGCAACGGCCGTAAATATCTCTGCTAATGCAACTAGCCCCCGCAGCTCGTACTCTCGGCGATAAGGAAATAGGAACGGTAAACATAGCCCTTAATTCGAAGCTGCGCGGGACGCCGCATAATTCCCATTAATGTGGATGAGTTGGCAAAGGTCTAGGGGAATAATGCGATCGAACCTTGCCGCGGAAAGACCTTAGAGGAAGGCATAGAGAGAATGGAAATTCCTTAACGCATGTAGATGCTGCGGTTGTCAAATTTAGCGACGTAGGAAAACTAGGTGGTTCGCGTTAACCTGCCTTTACAACCTCCAGCGCTTTCTTAGCAAAATTCTGACCGACGAGGGCCCCTTCCTACACGGCTAGGCTCCATTCGTTCCATCTACGACCAATATAGCGATATTCGTCATCGTTATCCATTATAATCTAAAGACTGAGATGGCGGAAATTAGTTAGGTCGGAGATTATAATCGATTCGGCCAGTTCCTAAGGAGGCCTCTCCGCCAAGGACTCGAAGGAGCGGGTATCTATTAAGAAAATCCCCACCGAAGCCGTATCAATCTCGTCTACATAGAAGAGCTGATAGCGCACGGCGAGCACCGCTAGTTATAGTAATTTCCCCTCGAGCGGTCGATCTTGACTCTAAAGCAACTTCCGAAGAGGCGCGACAACAAAGTTAAGAGCGTGGTAGGATTCGGAGTATGCGGTCAAGCTACCCAGCGATATCCACCAGGGTGACGACGCTCGCTCCTATTATTCCAGCCGCTGGATGTGAGGCTGCAGGGAGTGCTAAAGTGCTAGATAGGTAAAGGGATTCTGGCTCCTTAACGCCTGTCATTAAAGTTAGCAGGTGGATCAAGGAAGCGGAAAGTCGAGCTTACAAGTGTTGCTAAAAAGTACCTTTGCAACTAGGCGGGATACATGTTTAGATACGTAGACACCACTGTCGGTAATACATAAGTATAATAGCGGACGAAATCTCCCACCGAAGCTGCGCAATGACTAAGCGTATGTTGTACTAAGTCTTCGAAGGTGATTGCGTAGAATCGCTGCTAACTTTGCCGACTGAGGATAGCCGCGAGACCGTTAGGTGTCTAATTCGCAGTCTGGCGTGGTCTAAAGAGCGGCTGCGAGATTGGAGAAGGAGCAGAAAATGACGATTAAAGCCGATCTAGCATTTAATCCTTGCTGAACTCAGCGACAGATTGCCGAGTGTCAACTCCGGCTAACATAAGCAGCGTTGTAAGGACGTAAACCCTACGTTTACTTAAGACAGAATGAGTTAAACTTTTATCCGGGTATAGCCAAAACCGTATAAGCAGAAGTATAGCGGAGAAGTCGTGGTCCCGGAGGATCCTATCTCCCTCTTCCCGAAGAGTATGTAGATTGGTCAATCCCAGCGTGTCATTAGATGATGACGCGGATGAGGCGAAAGAGCTTCGGCGCGTGGACGACGCGGAAGACAATAACAGCACCGCTCTAAATATACTGGAGCAGTGGGAGAGGATTAACGTGGCCGTAATAACGTTAGGGAAGTTCGAGGAATATCTAGTAGCAGGAAGGGAGGAACGTAAAGCGCTATTTAAAGGGTTTAGGGCCTAAATGAAGAGAAACTCGGTATAAGAGAGACAGAATTTAGTAAAGATAATTTTGAGAATATCTCGCTCGCCCGTAAAGCCTTAATGATGTGAAATTTCTTTAGAAGAACGAGACAGAGGTTGAAAAGACTTTAGTCATATATGCCGTCCCCTAGAAACGCTTGTTATAATGAGAAGCGCTCTAACGTGATGATATTCATTATGGCTTAAAGTCCGCTCTGCCCTCGTATATTCGCTTAGATAAATAGGAAGACCGTTTAATCTATTATCACATTCTTTCGGGCTAGTGGGCCTAACTAGGTAAAGGCTAAGCGCATCGGTCCGTGAGACCCTGCGTTTAACCTTTAACAGCTCCCGAATTAGGAGATAGAAATTTAAACACCTCCGGATTTAGGAGCTGTATACCCTTGCCGAACCGGAGACTTACGTTATCTCCTCCCATTAATCATTTAAGTAGAGCCTTCACCAATTTTGACGCTTCTCTTTCAAGAATATCTGCATAACCATCGAGGATTCTCAAATCATCCGAAGATCATCTTTCGTCTCGATTCCCGTACCTAGCTTATAATGGGTTTTACGCGAGAGATCGTTAAGCACGGCAAGGGCGATCAGAAGCCAAAGGAAGGGGATAAAATCACTGTCCAGTACTTTGGCTACCTTTATAACGAGGTGACGGACCTCCCCGGAGAATAGTGAGTTTCGTTCAACCATCCTTAAAGATAGAAGGTGCCCACACTGGATATATTAAACAGCTTCGACTCAACCGAGGGTCGCCCGCCTTTTAAGACGATTATTGGGCGCGGTCATATTATCAAAGGTCCGTGGATCGCTGAAGATATAAATCTGGCCCGACAACGCTTATACTGACATCTTATAAAGGCTGGGACGAAGGCGTCATAGAGATAAGCTTAGGCGAGACGAGTATTTTAAAAATCTTAAGGTATAAACTTCTTCGATTCGAAACCTGCTAGACCTCCCTCGACGAGAGATGGCCGTACCGTATTAAGTGCTAATTCGAATGGGACAGTAATTACGCCTATGGACACGAGTAAGCCACGTCAATATCCACAAGTTACAAAGCCTTTTTACCCACTATCACAAATGGCATGGACTTATTAATGACGACTATCTACGTAACAGCGAGATTCTAGGTTGCATCCCTCCAGATTCAGCGTTGATATTGTAAGTCGCATGAACCGTATCGAAAATCCTTCAACTTTAACCGCACGAGACTGATCCATTCGCGCATTTTAGTGAGATTTGGCTTCTAGGTATCAACAACGTGATGATTAAGGCTTCTCTAAAGCCTGGTGATGCACGAGCACGAGCATAACTGGATGCGACCCTAACAACAGTAGATACCTCCGATGAGCCAGAGAAGAGCTATACGTGGCTAGTCAGCATCGATCTTATAGGAATATAGGACATCTACTCTGCGGAATTCTTAGGCTAGAAGACTTAGTGAACATAGGAGATTCTAGCAAACGTAAGGCTAACCTTACTAAGGCTTGATCTTTATATAATCTATTATCGTCCATCATGTCACCTCTTTTAGGAGGAAGATGCATATTTAACAGTATCGGATGTGAACAATAAGTAGCGTGACCGGCGTATTAGCTTAGCCGCCGTAGGAGATAAGCAGAGGCACAATAAGTCATACAGGGAAGTTAATTGCTGCTGTCAGGTTTATAATATCCGAACCGCAAGCTCTTCATCTCCCGTGTCGGGAGCTGCCTTAGGTTTTCAGTTCCTGAATCAGGAGCTGGGAAGCACGCGTCACATATGGCTGACCAATAGGAGAGCCAGGACTTGCTAGTAATAGAGACCACGCTCGTCGCTCGTCTTCTCCATTAGTTACTCTCCCTTTATCATGTTCCAATCAGATGTGAGGCGTGTCGGCTGACGGCCAAGGAGGCGACTTGTATCGTGCGTAACAAGGACATTAACGGCATCCAACTGTCTAGTCGAGTTGCAAGGGATAGCTTCCTTTTACAGCGCCCTCACTAATATAGTCATGGTTAAGACCGACTAAGACTTTTGCGCCTAGTATCTAAAACCGTTACCTTCGAACCTAAAGCCTCGTCGCCTTACCTCACTCCAGAGCCGCATCGATGGCCTATAAGTCATCATAGATCATTTCCTTTCTCTTTCGTCATATCATTGGCCTGGGGTGGTCACAAGGCTTGTCTTCCATTCGATGGGCTATAGACAGCTCCTGTCGCACAAGCACTAGTAAGTGTCAGCGGATCAGCCATCACGGTATAGATGAATAAGGCAGACCGAACATTGTTAACGCTGTCTCACAGAATTTCTGAATACTTTCTCCATTCTTGTTGGGCGGTTTTACAATGGAGGGAATCGAGAACATTGCGACGCAGTTTAGTTTTAGCACCGCTCCCTGGCGGACTTCACGAGCCACGTCACAATTTTTAAGCGGATATACTCCACAACCTTATAAGTCTATTAGTAACCTCGACCTAGCGATGGCTTCTGCGACCTCTCCGAGCGTCGAACGACTGGTATAACATATTAAAACGGACGGCTTTCTCTATCTGAAAGATGCAGCGAAGGGTGTGCAAGCTGAGGAGTTCGGAAGGAAACAATTTCCCATCACAACTAACGAGGGGATAGACTTCTGCAAAGCGCACACCTTTTATGACCCCGTACGTAGGTGCTATCCCTATTCTCTCCACCTTATCTAATATACCGAGTAGCGAATTTCCGGGATCCTAGAGTCTGTTTTTGACTGTTCCCGCCTAGGAATGTTCACCGTCCTTTATCCTTTCCCGGGCTGCGCGCACAACTTCTTTATTAATAAGTCGGAACTGTAAGGTCTTATGGTCCAGATATGGAGCCGTGGGTCACAGGCGATCTACTATAGGAAATCGTATTATCTACCTCTACGACCGTCTAGAACACACGACGGCATGTTTGAGATTCCTTATAAGCAGCTAGCGAAGGGTTCCGACCTAATTACGGTGGATATGGAGGAAGGGGGCTTATAGGCTTCTCTATATATCGCGTAGGAATCTATAGGCTAAACTTGTATTAGGGTTATGCTAGACCCTCGTCTAGGATTCACCGTCTTTAAAGGATTCGCAGTCACCTTCGTCTTCGCAGTGCGGGAACTTATAGACAGGTGGGGTAAGATGCGGCTGCCATACTCGCCCGAGCTGGACAGGAAAGTCGCAGAGATTAATAGTCTTTCACCGAAGATCGGAACGAATTTCATATTTCAGTTATGAAGGAAGTCTGTAACACGGGTCGGTTATTGTGTTACTCTAATACGTGTTACGCAGCTATCTAGTGATATGGTAATATGGAGATATATCAAGGCAGTTATAATGTGGCGTATAGTTAAAGCGCTGAAATTTGCCTAGTCTGGACTATTCCTCGAGCTAAGCCCCTAACACAGTCCATCTCCTCTTAATGACCTTGACTAAGATATGTCAAGCTCCCGTATAGACTCCCGGATAACATCCAGATTGTTCCGGTGACCTGTAGACTTATGGATGACCCCGGCGACATGATAAGACTGGAGTGCCCTAGGAAGCGGTGTTGCCGGGTGAAGGATATACGAGACTAAATGCTTCGTTTGATAGGATCGGAGCCTCCCCTTCAAACGTATTGTAAAGTAAAGGCGTTGCCTGCCAGGACCCGGAGTTGTTTAGTGGATATGCCGGGCTAGCTATAAAGCTTGGTGCTTCCGCATTCGTTGCGTTGTAGTATGAAGGCAGTGTCTGCCCGGGAACAATATAGTTTGTTGGATATATCAGGGTTGTCACTAAGCTAGATGTCTCGGTAGTGTTTATATTATAGAGAGAAGGAAGCATCTGCCTGGGAGCAACGTAGTTTAGTTGGCATACGGGGTTGTTTGCAAAGCTCGGTGCCTCCTTCGCTGTCCCATCGTAGAATAACGGAATCGGCTGGCCATGTGTTGCAGAATTTAGCGGATGAACCGGGTTATCCGAGAAGCCTGGAGACTCCCCGCAAAGGATGCTACTGCTTTCGCGGATTGCCACCGGAGGCGGTGTTAAGGGCGAGAAGACGTCTTCCATCGATTGTGTAATGTCCGTTAAATCGAGCATAGAGCGATCTTCTAGAAGGTATGTCTCGTTTAGCTCGGAATTATTATTGTCCGCCCTGCCATGGTCAGCCCCTTATTATAGGGGGGGAAAAGCTGAAGCGCTTATAAAAACTCGTTGCGCTGGATGTTATAGCCTCGGTTTGAGATGCTATCGAGGAAGGCTTTAGCGAATGAGACGCTATAATAGAGGGCGAGATTAGCAATCACTCGGTCTTATAGAGTGCCATTGCTGCGGAGACACTTATATCCATCGAAGTCTGAATCTAAGAGGTTATCTACAGCATGCCTTGTATTCGTATGCCGTTGAAGACTAAGCTAGGTCCTGCACTCCTTGCTACACTTTCCGCATCTCGTGCTGTAGCGTTCACGAGCGAGACTTTTATGTTCCTCGTCCCCTTGCCATAGATGCTTGAATAGCCTATCCGATCTCTTATACGACTTCTCACAGATTGAGTAGGCGTATTCTTTCAAAAACTTCCGCTTTAAAGCCTCGTTCTCGCTGTTTAAGGACTGATTTTCATCCTTTAGTGCTTAAATCTTGCTCTCTAAGGATAGAGTACGATTATTAACACGTTTCGGCGGTGGTTTAGGCTGCCTTCCCTTGCGAAGCACCTTTCTTTGAGGCTTAGTCGGATCTTTTCTAATAAATAATTCGAGAGTTATCCGGTTTCGTTTCTAACGGTAAGGATAGGCGTTCTTTATAACGTAGGTTATTAGAGAGCGATTAGGCGGTATGGTGACGCGGGTTTAAGTTCGAGATGGCGGGACGGGGCTACTTTATTGCGGAAACTTTTCGAGCGCTAGTGGTAGCCAGTTTAAGTATTAAATCTAATCGCTAGAAGTATCATATTAACTGAGCTTAAGTGCTTTTAAACATATGACCTCGGCTTCTGCTTTTAGTGACGCGGGGCGCCGCAGAGTTTTCCTTATCGGTAGCAATGGTACCACCCGCGGATATGTGATACCTTCTAACTGCTAGACACAGAGACTTAGCTTCTAATAACTAGAAGGGGTCACCCCCCAACTGCGATCCAGTGCCAGCGCAAAGGCTGCCCGCTGTCTTATTATGCATCTTAGGCTGCAGTGTCCCACATAGTTAGATAACAGCCACCAAACGTCATCTCGCTTTATCGAAGAGCTATTATATCACCTCTATAATTAGATTCGATTTCCCAAGCCGAAATAATCCTATCCTAAGTCGCTAATAGAGATATAAAGATAAAGCTCGTTCTCCCTCTACTTCTTAGTATTCACGTGCTGATAGACGTAAGGTTACGTTGATGACTAAAGCCTCTAAAATACTCCAAAATACTCCGAGTATGAATTGCCCTAAATATAGGAAAGGAAATGTATCAGGCAGGGATAAATGCGAGTACTGCGGAGCGGATTTGCCTAAAGTTATGTAATTAATATGTTAATAAGGTACGTCTTTATTCTCACGGCCAGTGTTAAGAGCTCTCAGCTTTTAATAGTGCCACATCAGAACCCTACGAAGCTATGTTTAGCGCTGCCTGAAATGTCTTTCTGTTTCTTCACTTAACGAATTTTGGGGATGGGTAAAGCGCTGTATTATAATTTGAGTTTTATGCTGGTCCTCTTCTACCGAACATGAATATACTAGCTACGCCTTTAGAATCTCTCGAGATTTAGAACTAGATCAATGACCCCGAGATCCTAATTCTTTACCCGAAAGGCTCTCCATTTCAAATACCACCTAGAAGCTTACGGATATCCCAACGTTTCAAGTTCTGTCCGTAGGCGCTTCCTCCATTCAAAATCCTTAAATTCCGCTATCGGGGGATAGAAATCAAGGCCAGGCGAAACGGAAGGTTTGGTGGCAACCCAAAATTGAGGATAATAACCGGCGGCCTCCCAATCTATGATACCTGCCACCATGCCATATAATATTACAATATTTCCCGGTCCGAGATCTAGATGGTAGAATTGGAAGACTCGTCTAAGCGTTGGAGATTCAGCGGAGGAGGCTGAGAAGTATCTCGCACATTCTTCGTGCGTAAACGATCCTAAAAGATCAGAACCAGAGGGCGCTAGATATGGCTCGAGAACAGGTTTCCCTGTTACGCTCCCTAGCATCTGTGAGGTATTCTGGGCTAAGAAATCGCAGTAAGCTGCAACAGTTTTGACTACCGAATCGCGTTGATAAGACGACAGTGATATCTAAGCGTCTCTTAATGTAGATCCCTCGATTCGCCTAAGAATCATAAATAACCTGTCGTGATCAATCCATATATAGATAACCTCCGGCGTAGGTATTTGTGGTACGATCTTCTTGACGAAAGCGATCGTTTCGTCCTCTAGTTCTATAACGGAATTCTAGGCCTTCACCTTACAGAAAGCCTGGCTTCCAATCGCCCAGACCGCCGACGAGCTTCCCCCCTCGTATACTAAGTGTACTTCATCTAAAGGTTCCACGAAGCGCGGACAGGCGGTTCCGCCGTCTTTTATTTACTGTAGGACGTACGTGCAGCCGGTCTCTTCCCAGGCGGCAAGAGTATCCGTAGACGGCGTGCCTTCGATGCGTTCACACTCTAAAGAACCCATCCGCCAGCAATTATGATCAATTCGCCTTATCGATTAATTGAGTAGTAAAAGCATAATGCTGACGAGGTCAGAGGACGGAGAACACATAGGATCTGGTGGCGGTTTACTATGGTAAGTCTTCGAATATTAACATTATGACGGTAATCGAGACACTCACTGTAAGCCCCTTGGCATCTGATTCTTAGGAGATATGTCAATCTCTCAACACGCATCTCGCTGCACCATTATGAGGTCTTTTAAGGATACCCTTAGATCACGCATCGAAAGACTCTCCAGCCTTACAATTAACTTCGCTGGGACTAGCGACCTTATGGGCCACCACTAGCCACCACTAGCCACTACCAGCCACCACCAGCCACGGAAGGTAGCAGCGAGGTTCCTCTCTAGAGAACAAGGTCGACTAACTCAACATAAAGATCTTATACTATATGAACGCCCGTTTCTGCTTATAGAAGGCTAGACAAGCGACTCTATTAGAAGCCTATAAGCAGTGTCCACGGCTGCGTCTCTCTAACCTCAATTCTGAATTAGGATAAAGAGCGGCCTGTTCTGAAACCCAGGGTTCTCAGTCCGAATTCAACTCTTAGTTATTAAATTAGGTCGGAAGGTCGATCTAAACCACTGTCTCCATATTCTCTAGTATTAAATTTCAGATTTCCGGTCTAAATGGAGATGCCTATTATAGACCCTAGTGCGTTGCGTCGGGCCTATCGTAATAGGACCCTGACGTTATCGGATACCGTGGCACACCGAAGGAATATCAACGGCAGCACGGCTATAGAATTATGCTACATTTGCCTAGAAGGCTGGGAGATTAGGGAGGAAGTAGTAACGCTACGGTGTGAATATACACATTGGACCTACGAGGCCTATTTAGCCAAATTAGTTTTTAAGACTAGCCGTTATCCGACTTACTAAACGTCGGTCGTCGATTTAGATAATAAGATTAGCCTTATAAAGGCTGCCGCGGAAGGAAATATCGCTAAGGTCCGGCGCTTACTAGAAAAGGGCACCTAGCATTCTCTAAGAGATCTAATTAACTCGACGCCCCTTCTATAAGCTACACTTTAAGGCTACTAAAGGGTCGTATAGCTACTATTAGAATACGGCGCCTTAATATCGAAGTAGGATAGGTATTAAAGAACGGCGCCCTATTAGGGCATTAGTAGGTAGTTACGGGAATACCGTAGAGGAGCTTCTTCTACGAGGAGTAGATACGTCGGCTACGGATAAGGAGGGGCAAAAATTACTATACTAGGTAGTAGAGAGTAGGTCTCCGTAATTAATAACCTTACTTTTAAATAGAGGAGCGACTATATCTACGTAGGATTATAGCGGCCGGACCGCGTTATATTTAGCCGCCGAGAGGGGCAATTAAGAGATAACTATATTATTAATCGGTTAAGGAACTAAAGTATCCCCGGTAGATAGACGGGGCCGTACGCTATTATATCTTTCCGCGTAACTAGGCTATAGGGAAGCGACTAAGCTCTTAGTCGATAGAGGGGTATTAGTATCGGCGGTCGATAGTACCGGACGTATAGCGCGTAATTTAGTAGAAGAGATAGGTAAGGAACGTACTATTAAGGCTCTAGACGGTAAATAGTCGGTAGGCTATATATTTAAAGGTCGTCTAATATTACTTTAACTAGGGACTTCTATCTACTAATTAACTATTCTCTTAGCTCCGTCGTCCTATTCCCCTTTCTATCCTAAATTACGAATATATATATATAAGTAGGAAAGCTCGTATATAGCTAGTAATAGCGGGTAGCTACGCGTAAGATTATAGATTACTAACTAGACCCGCTCCTCTAAAGTTATATTCGAAGTCCTCGCCGGTAGCGATAGCGACCTCGAGATAAGATATAGCTAACCGACTTCCCTATCGGGATACTAGGGCGTAAGCCGTAGATATAAGGTTTCTAATCTAAAGTATATAATTAATTAGTATAATAGGCCTACGAATAACCTATCCGAATACTTACCTAACGACCGTTAAGGTCCTTTTATATAAGAAAGTTAAGGTCCTCGCGACTATAATATACCGCGCCTTTTTTAGTAATAGCCTTATTTAGGAAGCTCTCCTAGATTACCCTTCTAGTATCTAGACCTAGAGATTTATATTTTAACGGGAGGTGTATTCTACCCGCGATAGAGTCGTTAATCTAGTTAACCCGGTTAGTCGTTATAAATATAATCCCTTAGTAATACTCTAGTTCTCGTAAGAATATAGAGACGAGGGTATTACGGTAGACGTTATAGAGGGAGCGTTACTCTAGAAATACGTCGGCTTTATCGAGAAGGAGAATAGCGTTCTATTTATCGGCTCGCTAAAATATTAGAGGTAACTACGCTTCTAGCTTCTCCACCGTTATACCTAGCTCCCTAGCGGAGATCTACTAAATTAGTATCGACGGTAGCCTTATCTATTAGCTAGAAGACGTACCGAATAGAGTAGCCTTTAAAGATATTTAGATATTCCCTTAGCTATTAAAGTCTTACCGACGCCTATAAGCCTACTAGTAAAGGTATTAGTATAGTATAATTAGAAAGGATTCGTAGACTATATTATAAAAGTATAATTAAGCCTAGCCCTTTCCCTACTATAAAGTTATCGAACGTATAGTTAGTCTCTCGGCTTATATAGGCTTCGGCTAGCGCCTAGATAACTTCCTTTTACTTCGTAGGGATCGTAAGTTTAGCGAAAGCCGCGGGATTCTAATTAATATCCTTAATATCGGTAACCGTAAACTTAGCTATATAACGTATTAACCTAGTATTAATTCGGGGCCGTTAGGTAACGAGAGAACTCTACTTACCCTATAGTTTATTACCGTAACTAAATCCTAGTATAGTCGGGCTATAGAGGATTAGGTTATCTTTATTTATCTTAGTAGGATCCTTACTAGTACTCTTAACTTAATCTAATTAGTCCGTCGAACGATTATCGATCCTAAATATTATCTAAGACTTATCTAAATCTTATTTAGCCGATTTATTAATACGTAGCCTAGTATAGTTAGGGTTAGCCTTATAGAAAAAGACCCTATCGATTATAATTCGGCTATTAACGGGTACCTTAACCGGCTACCCTTTATATATATAGAAGGTATCTCCTCGGTACTAACGATAGTAAACGCCTATTAAGGATATAAACTTTCGACTATATTCGACGAGATATACCTTAACCTTATATTTATTCGGATAATACTCGAGAGGAAAGGCGTTAAGAGAGCTAATCCTCTTTATCCCGCTAAACTTTAAAATAGTAAGCTTAATTAAGGTCTCCCTAAATACTTTACTATCGAAATCTACGTAGTAGTACTCTAGGTAAAAGTATTCTACCTTATTATCCGTCGTCCTCTCCTCGCCGTATTAGTATTTAATATACCTCGGCTTACCGGTACCGAAATAGGTAGTATATACTACCGTATTCGGTTTAAAAAGCGCCTAGAGTAGATCGTAGGTAATTTCGTAGCCCTCTAGGAGTACGGTAAAGTATTTAGTTATAGAGGTATAGGTTATCTTTACGAAGTTAACTAATAGATCGAAGTATTTCACGTATAAAGGATCGTATTAGTACTCTTCTAACTCGGGAAGATAGTTATATAATAGGCTCCGTTCGACCTAGGTTAAGGTTAGTAGCTAGTTCGTAGCTTCGAGCTCTCGAAGAATAGGAATACTTATACTATAGGCTTATCTTCTCTAAGGTAGATTCCGTTAACGTCTTATAGAATAGTCCTTAGGATATTACGTAACGCTTCCGACTTAATATTAACGAAGAACGTAGGATCTATAGTCTTCCTATCTAGGGTAATATATTTTTAGTAATAAAGAGCTATACCGAGTTCGATATACTTACTAATTCGTACCCGAACTATAAAAATATACTCGTCTAGCTTATCTAATTCTTCCGACGGTGTAGATTCTACGACCTTATACTTATATTCCTTCTCATCCTAGCTACGGGGCGGTAATCTTAGTTTTTTAGACTTATATTTCGTAGGGGACGTATATTTCGTTAACCGTCTTAAACTCTAGCTTTAAGGCCTTCGCTCGTAAAGTTTTCTTATCTTCGGGTGTCTCTCCGGTACTCGCCGGCGGACTAGCCTCTATAGTAGCTAGGGCGGTCTAGATCGCTTAAGCAGCTTTTAATAAGTTTATAAATAGTTAGACGTGGTTAGAACTAAGCGTTAGCTTATATGGGGGCAGTTTAGGGCTACTTAGGGGTATTTACAACTGTGGAGAGACGGGCAGATTTAGAATAACGTCTGTTAGCGCTATGATCTCGCACGGGTTAAGCGTTCGCGAGTAAGCTGTATAGAAGTTTATATGGCTAGTGTAAGATGTTCGTGTCTTACTGGGACTATTTCAGCATACTATACGTGGTTTGGCAAGTGGAGAATTGTGAGCTAATGGAAGGCGCAATGAATAACTCTAAGCAGAGATGAGAAGAACCTTTATATACACATCTCAAAAGCTCAATCGAGCCCTTCTCCTCCTCAACATTTCGAACATATCCTGCGGGTTTACGTTATCCCCTGGCGCTACGAACAGCCACGTCAAGAGTGCCATTTTTATGCGTGCCGTCGCTCTCGATTAATCGTCTACATTAGAGTGGAGAGTGCGACGAAGGTGCAGTAGTTGATTGTGCTGAAGGCTCGCTCGCATAGCACTTTCCAGTAATCCTATAGGACTGCAGGAGACCGCCAGGCCGATGGTGTTGTTTTGACACGAAGGGAATCGAGAGCCAATCGCTTGAGTAGGGACGTTGGTAAAGGGCCTAATTATCGGTAAGAAAGTCAGCCCTAAACTGAGAAACGCGCAATATTTTATCTTTTCCCTGATTTTTCCTAATTTTTCCCCCGAATTTTCTAACTTTTGACTACTCCTGCCCGAAGCTCTCCATTTTCTTATAACTTCGACCGATTAAACGACTTCTATTTCAGCCATAGAGGAGCCCTGCATTTCACTTCATACTAAGACCCAAAATAGTTTTCGCCATACTAACGGTTACGAAGGGGTGTTAGTTACCGACCTCGAGACTCTTCTTCGGTAGGGTCGGGAGGCTATTACCTCGCTTGAGGGCGAATTGATAAGAAGGCAACACGGAAGACCCTCGGACCAGCCAGGTGAGCTCGGGAAGTGTTGTGAACGGCTCTATAACACCGCTCGGGAAATTAATGTCATGGAACGTGTAGATGGCAGAGCGGCTAAGTAAGTCGACGATGCCGTCGAGACTCTTAGCACTGTCTAAATAAGTTCGCCGTCGAAAACCTACCAAGCATTTCTTCATGATATCCTCCGCCACTATAGCCCGAGTCTTATTCTTCTCTGCGCTGTAAGCTTTAGGAAAAAACGGATAGTCGACCTAGGTTTAAAAGAGCGGGTGAGCCTTCTGGCATACGTGAGGGACACATAACTCTCCCTAGGCTCTTCCGTTCTGGAGACTCTCGCCAGTGATTATCGAATACCTTTATTAGACAGTGCGTGCGCCTTGCCCTGGACTTACTAAGGAGGCTGATCTTTCATAGGTCCGCAACTTATAAATATAATAGTTCAGCCCCGAAAACGTGCGGGACTTGCAGATGTCACAGCAAATACTCATCAAGAAGGAGCTACAGAATAAAACTAGTCCACTGAAGGCGGGCATCTGGCTCCTATTAAGACAAGCATTAGTTCAGCCAAAGGCTATCCCATAGGTAAAAGTCCTCGACTACCCGTGACGTGCAACCAATCAGTGGCTCACTCATCACTAGACTCACTTACTGGCGATGTCTATAATCTAATAACCTAAGACGCCGAGACCGTTGCGAAGTCTGATCAGATCTGGGGCCAAATATGGTTGACAATTCCATACAATCAGGGGTCTCCGCCGTTCATCACGATTTCAATTTCTAGATTCTTAAGCTATTAATTTGCTAGGCGACGAGCATAGATAATGTGAAAAACACAGAGGACAAAGCTCTTAAGTCTTCTTCTCTATGTACGCAAGGCGTGTAGTTCCCATACAATAGCACCACCAATTCTTTTCCCAGGGAATTATAACCAAATTTCTAGCTGCTTCTGTCCCAACGCCGTCAACGTATTCGTTAGACTGCTTATCGGCAATTTGAATCGCGCCCTACTTACTGCGAACGTCGACGATCACAACGACAGTATTCTCGGGAGGGGTCATCATAGTGTTGTTTGACTAATCCTTCCAAACCGGGGCTTTACAGTCGCCACATTTGGTCTGAAATGTTTTTAGCGATCGTTACGCTGACTTCGAAAGAATGAGGAGATATAATTTACCTCGTCCTTACACTTCTTTATAAGCTCATCATCCGTGGCCGCCTGAAGCTGTATTTTGGAGACCATTGTGGAAGTGCTAGGTCCGTGAGATGTGTAGTTAGTTGGAAGCCTCACCGTAGGGACGTGTTGTCTACTAGTCGGTCAGGGTTAAAAGTGTAAACATCGGTTAAGGTGTATAGGTAATTGTATACGGCGAATATAGTGAGCCTAGACTTGTGATTGCTTATTATCAGCACCTGCGCAAACGCTGTGGGTTGCCAGAATGGCTTATCTCCTATTTACCTGTATGTCTGCGACTTATAAAAGATGCGAAAGTAGAAGTGAAGGCGCCCAGCGCAAGCAGGAGATTATAAGTGAGAAAGTGAAATAACCTTAGAGCGTTGGTGCCCGAGGGGTAATAACTTACGTTTGGTAGGGCGCAAGGTCACATGCACAAACGTGGCCTTAATTCTATCGACCGCATCGCGCGCGTCCTTCCACCCCAACCATTTTGGACGCGGATTCTCCTTTCTCCACCTTTCACTTAACTTCAACAGCAACCTTTCTCTGCCAATCCAGATTACTCCGGCGAGACACCGCAATCACGACAGAAGTTGGCTTAATGCCTCCTATCTTAAAATGGCTGAGCCTACGTAGGTTCCCTGAGCTAATACGTCATCTCATTGCTGCTTTTATTGGTAGTGGTGAAATACTAAGCCGGCGCTAATTAGATTCGCGCTGCAGTTATCCTACGCTGCATCATCTTGATTCTTGGTGGTTGCTGGGGAGCAGATCGCGTTGATGCTTCCTGCTAATACCATGGCAGGACGTCATATGTAACTTGCAGCAAAATGGCGGTAGGCGCTAATGCGACGGAGAAGATGCTGAGGAAATAGGGCGCTTGGATATTGTCAGATTCTACCTCTATCCTGGATCGAGTAAATCGTCGAGGGAAGCGTCGATGATTTGAGCGAGCACTTGCTGATAGGAGTAATACATTATAGACATCGTCGACGTCCCGATCCCATATCCTTACCGCTTCTATGCCTAGCACATCTAGAGCTCCCCCACTTAAGAACAGCCAGAGCATAAGGATCTAATTAAGCGATATACACCTACAGAGAAGCTGTCAAGTCCACCGTCAACGCCATATAAAGGCGCGGGCGGATGGGGGCAACCGGGATAGGGTAACAAGGAGAGTAAGCGGCAGGGTTTACTGCAGAGGCATACGAAGGAGATAGTCGTTAAGTGCGGAAAGGAAGATGGAGAGCTGGGAGAGGGAAAGCCGAATTGATGAAAATAATGGAGAGTGTGGCATTGGAATGGCACCTGTAAGATCAAGGCACAAAGACACCATTAACTACTTCTGATATCTATACATTTGGCTTTCCATCGAGGATTGCCCTATCGCTGAAAGAACTCCATACATTAACAGCAGTAATCGCCATGCGGCTGGCTGAAGGCCACGCATCAAATGACCCAACTCATCTAATGGAAACTAATCGAAATAGAACTATTGCCTCTAAAACTCTGCTTGAGACTGCCTGAGAATGTCTAGCCTCTTGCTTTCGAAATTGCAGCACTACTGACCTGCAGCACGATGATTCCTTGGCTTCTTCGACGCTCGCTCGGTTGTTTATGTGAAGGAAGTGGTCGGTGGAATTTCTTGTGAGCCTAGAAAGCTTGACTGGCTGTTATCTTGGCCTAACATAGACCCGACATTTGATTGCTGCGAACTCTGAGGTTCTGATTGTGAAAAAGAAGCTGACTGTGAGAGGTCGAAATCGATATTAGGCGGCAAATCATCGATGGCCGAGCAGATTCTCTTGATATGAAGCGGCATCCATATATTGTAGACGTTCTTCGTGAACTTATATGCCGTCCATTTTTCTTCGGTAAAGTCGAATTTACGAATAGGTTGACGGTAGAAGGTAGTCTTATCTCCCTCGATGATAGCGTAGTGGCCGTAGATTCTCACCGTGCTATAATCGTGCGAGATTGAAAAGGCGAGGATCTCCCGGTGAAGCTCTTTCTCGCGTTTCACAGCTCTATAGAGTTCGACGACACCTCTTACGGTAATAGTCATACTGTGAGTATTCTATCGGTCGGCGACATTAAGTGCCGCGGCACCACACTTGACCTCGCAGGTGAGGAAAGGAAAATATATCCGCGTTATAGCTATGAAATAGGTAAGAAGCTTAGACCCGGGCTCACCCACGAACGGCTTGAGCTTATTCAGTTGTTCCTGCGTGAACGTAGATCGCCCGAATCCCACAGAGTAGTCGGGTTGTGGACGAGTTTTATAAAAAGGGAAAGAGAGTGCACTGTTCCAGCCTTCATTAGTTATTTCATAGAGATGATTAAGGTGCGTGGCGCTATAGGTGGCCAACGTCTAGGCGGAAGGGACGATCAGCAAACCGATATCCCGAATGACTATAGTCTCGTTCCTATCTTGTAAATTCCGGCAGGTTTTTTCGAATAGATCATCGCGGAATAGTGAGTCCTAAGGGACATTTTATTGCGACTCAAGTAAACGTCGGTAAAGGTTTTTGCTGTCGTCTATAATATTTAAGTCAGACTTGCGCATATAACTGCCTTCATTTTCAAGTTTAAGTGTATAGTCCGGATTCCTATATTGAGCGCTTTTGACTTCCCGCGGCAGTTGATCGCTGGGTGTCTGGAGGGTTGACTGCGAGTTCTTGCGGCGAAGGGAAGCTAAGGACTTCTTCCTCGTAAACAGATGATGTAAATAGGGAAATCTGTGCATTGGTCTAAATGGCTCTTTCAATAAGTGCTCTAGTAACCAATCCCTTTGTTCGAACTCTTTCGGAGACTTACCCCTCTCGAAATCTTCTCTAACCTAGCTATCTTATTCGAAGTACTCCTTACGCAACGTCCCGGTCTGAATCTAATATAAGAGAGGGTTAGGGCTATTCTCGCTAGTGTCGCTTGCCGCCTCCTAATCTAGATTTTCCTCAGCAGTGTAGCTAGAAGGCGAGGTTCGTGGTCGCTTCGAAGGAGGCCGGTCTCGGTCTTAAGGAGAGGAACGTCTAGCTTCGTACTCTCGTTTCCGTTTCTAGTGGGGCTTTGAGGCTTTTTGGAGGACCTGTGGACGTTATAAGGCCTCGATTAGGTTAGCGGTGTGACATAGCATAAGAAGGGATAGAGGAGTATACTTTTTTGTCTGCGGGGATGTTGCTTATGTGTAGTAAGGAGGGCAGTATTTAGACTTCTTAAACGAGATTGCTCTTAGATATGGATTATTTGCGAGACTGTATTTCTCGTAGGCGTGCGCTTTTGCGAATGGCTTGTTTTTTAATGCCTCGAGGCTGCTTCCCTATAGACGGTCAGCTTAAACGTGCAGTGTGGACTCTAAGCACTCCACCTTAATCCTTTAGTACTAGAGGTTACCGCCCATTCTTCTTGATGTTTGATTTTGCTTGACCGCGGGCCATGTCGAATGGAATGAAGGGGCAGGAGATGCCTTTACATAGGCGCTGGCTTAAAACTAGATAAAGATGGATGTAGGGAAGATTAACTCTTAGCAAGATGCACGGTACTAAACCGGCGCTGACTACCCCGCGGCTAGCTCATAAGTAAAGCAGGATATAAGTTATAGCCACTATTGCCAATGCAGCTGAATAATATAATAAGAGAATATAGACTTGATGAATTAAGCGCCCGGCGACTTTTCGGATGACTGATACGCTATCAAGGGCAACTAATTATTTCTGCGCTAGAAGTTTTATGCCCTTAGCGCCAGCTATACCACACCACTCCACTACCCACTCCTAGCCTCTTATGGCTTACTACAGTTATAACATTATCGACACTAGCTCTTATACTCCAAGCGCTAGCTGCCTGACCCTAAATGCTCGCTCTTCCACTCATTACCACCTAGACTCCCATCGTCTGCTCCGCCCTTTATCCTTTCTACCTCCACTAGCCGTCGCTAAGCCTCTTCGACCAACGCAGGCTAGGGTTAGATAATCACAATTCATTATAAAAGCTGGAGGTTCGCTTAGGAGTACTCGTCGAGGGAGCACTCGTCGGGGCAGTACTCCCTACCTCTAAAAAGTGAGGGTTCGCTAGGGGGAGTACTCGCAGGGGGAGCACTCGTCGGGGCAGTACTCCCTACCTCTAAAAAGTGAGGGTCGCTAGGGGGAGCACTCGTCGAGGGAGCACTCGTCGAGGGAGCACTCGTCGGGGCAGTACTCCCCACCTCTAAAATGTGAGGGTTCGCTAGGGGGAGTACTCGTAGGGGGAGCACTCGTTGGGGGAGTACTCCCTACGTCTAAAAGTTGAGGGCGCTAGGGAGGCCTGCCCCTCAGCTATGGTCTATCCCCTATCTCGAGGCCCATCCCTCGCTTCCTAGGTCCATCCCTCGCCTCGTAGGTCCATCCCTCAGTCGCTGCCTAACCTGTTGACTAAGCAGGCTTATCGCTATCAGGCGAACTGTGCGTGCAATGTCCGTAGCTGCTTAGACTTCATAATATCTCCTTATGATCTTCTCAATTAAAACTGAGGAATTAGTCACTCTCTTCTAGATATTACTTCGACGCCAATTTTCATTGTAGATAACGCTAGATCGTAATCGATAACGATTTCTGATTCCCGTATTAAGAGTATCGTATAGGTGCCATTAGCGATTACGGCCTCGTAACACTATTGCGGAGCCAGCATGCGAAGCTCGGTGGTGAATAGTCTCAATTTTTCCCGTATATAGTTCGTCGCCACCTTCTCGATTGCGGAGGGATCGGAGCGGTCGATTGTGTAAGCAGATACATGTTTCTATGTGCCTCCATCACGGACCTTAAAGTTGATGCGAACCATTATGTTGTCGAATACTTCCCCTAGCGCTAGGTCTATATCTTCATCGATTTCTTAGTCGAGTAACTCGTCTTGTTCCATTCTTTGCTAATTATCTAATCTCTTTACATCCTCTAGACTCGAATCTTGTGGTCTTTCCCATCCCCTTAACTCTTCTCCTACATCCTAGGGTCTATTTGGATTAAGTTTCTTCTACTTAAGCCTCTGCAATCTTCCCTAGTAGTCTTTCCTGGCGTGTTGTCGTCTAGCCTCTTATCGTCTCGCTTTTTCTTCTTAGTCCCGCTTTTCTTATTACTGCTTCTCTAGCTCTCGTCCCTTCTGCTCCTACCTCTCTAGCTCTCGTCTCTCTAATTTCTGCCTTTCTAGCTCTCGCCTCTCTAGCTCTTACCTTTCCAGCTCTTACCTTTCCAGCTCTTACCTTTCTAGCTCTTACCTTTCTAGCTCTTACCTTTCTAGCCCTTGCCTCTCTTACTCTCGTCTCTCTAGCTCCTATCTTTCTAGCTCTTACCTTTCCAGCTCTTACCTTTCTAGCTCTTACCTCTCTTGCTCCCGCCTCGCCTACTCTTACCTCTCTCGCCCTCGCCTCTCTTACTCCTTTCTATCTCGTTCCTATCTTTCTAACTCCTACCTCTCTAGCTCCTACCTTTCTAATTCCTACCCCCCCTCTATTATATTATTCCTCGAATATAGTCCTTCTAAGGGTAGAGGTAATAGCTTTCTAAAGAACGTAGAATAGATAGACTTCCGGACGAAAAAGGACGTAATACCCTCGCCTTACTCCTTATCCACGTTATATAGGTAATTTACGAAGAGAGACTCGCTATCTTCTACGTATTCCTCTACGCTCGGTAGCCCGTACCTCCGCTTCTTTTTCACCCCGACACCATCCGTAACGAGTAGAGGTTTAGGATTTTCTAATAAGTTTCTCGCATCCCTCGCCTATATTCCTTTAGAGCGGTAATCTCTAGCGACTCGAAGCCTAAGTATTCGGCGAGATTAGCGAACTTACGTAGCACCGTTCGGTCCGTAATAATAGTATACCGCGCTAGGAGGTCTTTTCCTTTAAGATCCCTAGGCATTTAAAGATAGTGGCGTATAGCGTAGGTATATAACTAGCGAACGCCTAGATCCGTACGATCTACCGAGCTTACCGGGCTAGACGAGAAGCTAGATTCTATAACCTAGATAACGGCCCGGTTAGGTCTTTAATTAGTATCGGCAAAAGCCTTAAAAAGGGCGGTAGACACCGTATTGCCGGGTAAAAGCCTAACTAGCCTTATTATATAATTAGCTAACGCTATAATATAGTTTAGGTTCTTAAAGAGGGTATCTAAGGAAGGAATTAAACCGTCTATAGCCTATAGCCTCGCCTATATTCCTACGCGATCTTATTCGCTAAAAGCGCTGAAGATTATCCCTCCTAGTACTTAACCCCGTAAATAGTCTACGTCCCTTATAGATACCCGTAGTACTCGAAGCTCTAATACTTTAACGGTGACTTTATCTATATATTATATAGCGCTCACGTTATACTAGAGAAGCTTTCCCTAAATATCTTTAATATAGTATAGGTAGTATAAGATAATCTGTCGAGCTTTTAGTAAACTTATTACCCTAACGAGGATATCTACTTATATTATCGTATTTAATAGCTAATATCGTGTTCTACGTATAGAGCCTTATGCCTCCCTATAACCCGAGGATCTTATAGAGGGCATCTAGAGCTGCGGTTAGCTCCTCGTATTAGAGAAGCTACTTAAGACACCGCTTCCTATAGGGGCTTAATCGGCTCTACTACCGCTATTTAAAGTATAAATTCTATTAGAAATAGTACTAACGGATCTTACGGTAGATCTCGCCATTAGTCGGCTTCTTTTCGTTAGAATATTCCTCGACTAGGTATATTTTTACGTTAAGGTCGATATCTATTTAAGGCGTCTATTAGGATTATTATTATCTACGGAGAGAATAAGCCTACCTACGAGGTATAGATCTACCGTCTACTACTCTAACTCTAACTCTTTCGCCGCCTAGATACGGTATCGCCCGTATAGGTATTCGACCTAATAGCCGGCTAGGAAAACTAGCTCCGGATACCCGCCCTACGGATATTTTCCTAGTTACCGCGCTAACACCCCCGAAAGCGCTTTAGCGGTATCGAGGGATTACTAATTAATAACGGCGGGGATATAATTAAGCTCGTTAAGCCGTCGATAGTCCTTTCGAAAATCTACTTTTAATCTCTCGAAATTCTTACCGTCGAGCTCTCTCGGCCGGTTCTATTAGAAGTGTAGCCACTTAAGCCTAATACGGGCGGTTCCCTTATACTTAATACGTTTTTCTGCCTCGATTCTCGACTCTTCCTCTCGAATTTAAGTTCTCTATATCTCGATAAGCTCTACCTAGTAAACGATCGAAAAGAGGAGGATATATAATGTCTTAGGATATAGAGACCACGTGTTATACTAGATAGTATTATACGCTAATTCTAGCGACCCTCTAAAAGTGACCGTCTTCCTATCCCTATCTAAACTAGCTACTCTGTCCTTTTAAATAGAACCTGACTATCGCTAGACTCGTATCCTCCCTCGGCGTCTTACTATTAACTCTCTTATCCCCTACTTAAATTTACTTTCCTGTCGCTACTTAGGTATTCTACTACGACAGCTGAGGATAAGCTCCTAAAATCCTAAGTATAACACCTAACTCTATCTATAAGGTCTAACCGACGTAGGCTAGTCTACTAGAGTTATAGAGCCCGAGGGCTACGCTATAGAAGGATAAACGTCCTCGCAGGATCGCTCGGTCCTAAAGAAGAATGCGCTAAAACGAAAGAGAGAGCTCTCTCCGTAGAGAAGTGGGGCCGTTAATAGGCCTAGGATTCGAGCGTACTATTACGAGGGAATAAAAGACGAATCGCCGTAGGAAAGCTAATAGAAGATCTTTTAGCTTAAGTTCGATCGCTTCGTTACCGTCGCCGTCCGGAAAGAGCCCTTCCGTAAACGTGTCGTCGTGAAGAGTTTTTCGGGGCCCGATTCCTAGGAGGAGCTCCGAATAATATATAATACCCGCCACGATAACATCGTAGCCGTCCTAGAGACCTTTCGTTTCGACGGTTCTTTTTATATTATCCTCGAGCGTATAGGCATTTCCCTCCTTTAGATCGTCGCTTCTCCTCCCTATCCCGGCGAGTAGGAACTAGCGGCTATATCGGGATAGGTAGGCTAGACCGACTAGTAGTTACGGAGCATTTACTAATTAGGTAGATACTTAAGGGTCTTACCTATCTTACCTTACACAACCTAGAGCACGGGTCTTTAAGTTACTCGAATATTCTCCTAAGCGATAAAGGAGACGTTAAGATCGGTCCGTCTCCCCCTATAATTATAGGGCACTTCGCTAACGTAATATAGTAGCGGATTAAGAATGCTATTATAAGGTCGCTCCGTCGGACGTTCCTAGTATTAAAGATGTAAGGGCGCTAGGTAAGATTATAATAGAATTAATATAGAAATACGCGAAAGACGACGGAGCTATTAGGATCGAGAATTTAGATCGTTAGCTAGAGGACTCCGCCGCAGTCGAATTTCTATCGGCGACGATATCTACTAGTTCGGCGAACGAGCTAATAAAGGTGAGCTAGGATTCCGTCCCTAAGATTATAATCTAACGTCTCCAGTACCGCTTACTTTAGTGTAGTTAGCGGAAAGACTAGCTTAAGTGGCTAGTGGATTAGGCCGGAGTCTCCGCCTATAGACTTTATAAGCCTACGGTATAGACGGTCTCGGCGATTATGAAACCGCATTATCTTCGATGTTAAGCTGCCTAGTCACTTTCCCTAGTCCTCGGATACCGATTTTATTACGCATCCTCTACTAACTCTAAATTTAGCGTATAGTTAAAAATGGCTCCCTTAATATATCTACTTCTACTCCCCCCCCTACCTAAAGCGCTAGATGTCCCTCTACTTTCTGCCTAACTCCGTTGCTATATATTCTCCTATTTTCCCTCGGCTTCTCTTTCTCTACTATCCCCTTCGCTTCCCTTCCCTTTATTTTCCTTCTAAAGAACGTCACCGATCGTCTCCGCTTTAAATACGTTCTTTATAGATGTTACCTAGATTTACGCTATAGCCGTAGGCGGCTTCTTCCTTATCTTTATCGTCGTTAATATCCTATCACGGTCGGTGCGGGAATAGATCTCTCTTTTTATATCTAAGTACCTCACTTATCTATACTTTCTTCGCCGTTATCGACTTCTAGGTCCGTAAAGTCGAAGCGGTGTCCTTATCTAATTAACCTATATCGCGATTAACGCTTTCTATCTAGCCTTTCGAGTTTCTATACTATCGAAAGCTAGTCTTCGAGCCGGGAACCTATCGCTAGCTAATATAATTCCCCTCTTCGCCGGTCCTTACCTAAGCTTCCTAGCCGACGTACTAGGCTTTCGTTTAGATACGTACCGCCGCGTCTACCGTTCGGCCGGGTCGATATCGTTCGCTCTCTTACTATTCTACGTCCTCGTCGTCGCGGCCTAATGAACCTTATTCTCCTTAGGAGTCCCGGAGCATCTCTACGGAGTAATCGTATATCCCCCTCGCTACTCGCGCTATTTAATACTAACCGAGTATAGGTAGGATCGTCGTTATATCTACTCGTACTACTCTCCTATCCTCTCTTACGCCGACCTTCTTACGAAGTCTTTCTTCGGACGCACTAAGTACTAGCGGTGCTATCGGCCTACTCGACGTAGCGTTATCTACTGTTAGACTCGCTATTTCCCCGTATATATATCTATATCTCCGCCGGGCTATTTCTTTCTACGTCTATCGTCTAATGCGTTAGCGTCCTATAGCGAAATAGGACCTTCCGCTACGGTCGCGCCTAAGCCCTCGTAAGTTACGCCTATAGCTTAATTAAGATTAGTATTATACTCTCCCGGCCGTTAAACGTCGAAGCCGGGTAGTATATTAATTTATAGATCCCCTCCGTAAGCTTCTAGTCGTTCCTATAAAGCCATCCTTTCGTAGTAACCTCGTAGTTACCTAAGAAGTAAGATTAACTCGACCTCTTCGTAGAACCTCGCCGAGGACTAACTCGGGAGCTTCTATACTACGCTTAGGCCGGCGAGGGTAGCGTAACGTTCGGCTCTCGCTAGGTACTATTTAGCGGACCTTACGGAATTAGTGCCCTAGTTAGCGAATACGAGAGCGTTTTTATAGTCGCTACCGGGTTTAGAATAGCCGCGCTCCTACCGTATCTCTAACAGTTAATCCGTAGTTATTAAACTCGAAAGGTTTGCACGCGTTAGATACGTCTGATCTAGCAGGTATAGCATATCGGTAAGCACGCATAGGGGATGAACCTCTATTAACGGGGGGCTTATAAGGGTAGAGACTACTCTCGCGATATAGCCGTTATTAAATAATTTTTTAAAGGGCGATAATCTAGATAAGGTAACGTATAATCGATGCTTTTACTAGCGACGCTAACCTAGTATATAGATTTTCTCTATTTCGATCTTCTCGATTAATTTAATAAAGGAGAAAGTCTCTTACGGCAGCCGTGGCACCGTATATCGAGGCTCGGCGGATGCACCCGGAGCTTTACGAGCAGAGGTGATTATAAGATACTTAGGTGGCGTATACGGAGATCTCGAAGCCGCGTAAGGGAGGGTTAAGTATATATAAGAGGTTACGGGAAAGATGGAGGGAGGGAAGGAAAAGATACTAGTGATGGGTAAAGTCTTTAAGTATCTTACCTTTCACGACTAACCGTAAGTAGTATCCGGGACTGCTAAGCAGCGAGATAACCTACGAGATGTTATATATAGCTATTTAGATGACGGAGTAGAATTACTAGAATTAGAATATCAGCCGAAAGAGAAATAAGCGCGATGGCAGTAGATTAATAGACATTAACGGATATGTAGATAGTAAAAGCTATGAATTAGAGTTTCGACATATTTTTAGTAATATAACCCAAGTTGCCAACCCTATATAGGCACTCGGGTGTATAAGGGGAGCCTCGGTATCGAGGGGAACTGTAACACGTCTCGAGACTAACAATGTCTTGAGACTAACAGTTCTTAGGTTTAACGATGCAAGAGGAGCCACGTGAGCCCCATAAAGAGCCCGGCTACGAATAACACCTAAATATCAGCTCTATATAAATACAGACAGCATGCGGTCTAATTGAGAATAATAATAATAACTCCGACATTATCTCGAGACTAATAGTGTCTTGAAACTAGCGTCTTAGGACGCCGAGTATCTTAAGATAAGTAATATCTAGAGACGTATATCTTATAACAGATTATATCTAGAGACGGGTGTCTCGAGACTAATAATGTCTTTAGACGGATATCTCTAGACTTGACATGTCTTAAGATATCCGTCTAAAGACATTATTAGTCTCGAGATATTAGTCGTCCTAAGACGATAGTCTTAAGACATTATACGTCTGTAAACACTCGTCTTAAGACACTATGCGTCTTTAGACTCTACGTATATTATCGAAATTATCCTTATCTTACTTTTCAGGGTTAGAGCTATACATTTCATAAACCTATAGATAGCATCGATCTGGTTTTTGCTCCCCTAAACCAACCTATTATCTATAGTATATAGAGGATAGCAAACGCTATAGAGACTACCTAGTATACACACTAGTAGGGGAGTAAGAATTAATGAATAGCTAGTTTAGATTAGATTAGATATACTCCTCTAATAGCATTATAATTAGTTAATAGGTATTTCAATTTTGCTAGATAATAGAAGTCTCTAGAATATGCCTAGCTTAGCTATAACTTACGAGTAATTAGGTCCGTAAGTCTTTATAGGGTCTAAGATCTATTTTAGGGAGGGACTAAATATAGCGCCCGAGGGTGGGAATTAAAAATAGAAATTAAGTAGCCAAAAATGGGAGGCTAGGAAAAGGTGGGAACCAGAAATAGAGCCTAAGTAGCCAAAAATTAGAGGCTAGGGAAACCCGTTAAAGTTGGAGTTAAAGGCCATTATAAATGGACGACGAGGTTTAGAAGAGCGTTGATATTCTTCTATCGCCTTCTCGCTCCGTCTTAGAAGCTATAAATTAGTCGATAGAATAATCTCCTAAATCACATTGCACAGATCATGGCGACTTCGATCCAAATTCCTTAAAGCACGAATCTAGACAATAACTCTAGACACGCTTCGGTTACGCTTACTAGGTGTGCTACCTCTACGTCTATATATAGTCTAAGCTAACTACTTAAGCTTTTTCAATAGCTCTAGTTACTCCGATATCGCAATCCTCCTCGGGACCGGAATAGAATTTCCTGCCCACCGAATAATTCTAGCACATTAGAGTCCTTTATTATATAACGTTCTTACGGAAAATCTAGGGACTAATCTATAATTAATTTCTAGCGGTTATAGCGCACATTCGCATTAGAGGGTCTTCTAATATATATATAAAGGAAGATATTCTACATCGCCTACGGAAGTTCTAAAAAATATAGGTATATCTTTAAATTTAAATACTTCGTAGGGTACTAAAAGCACTTTCTAGAAGACGAACTAGAGCTACTTAAATACTTAAGCGTAGCTCTAATTACACGTTATTTTCGAATAGACGACTTAGAAGAACTCGCTATAGAACACCTTAGGTCTTAGCTA
>JAABUP010002441.1_pt1 | contig 35946 bp, 34 predicted proteins | sample 5559201 | NCBI WGS metagenome assembly JAABUP01 (sample SAMN10711887, study PRJNA513373) | rock metagenome | isolation source: Antarctica rocks | place: Antarctica
CGACTCCTTAGCTTATCACCCCATTCACTAGTAGGAGATGACGCTGGATTCGCTCGGGGTGTTCTTCCGGAGGTAGCTATTGGCTCGTGGGCTTGTGAATGTTGCAACGTGGGTGTAGTGCTGTGACAACGTTTTCCCAATTGAGTCTCGGAGACCAAGCGGAGCAGTTGCAGTGCAGATGCTGTGCGCCGAGAGACAGCGCAATCCAGGAAGCAAGGAGCGCTTTACTTGTTGGTATCACTCGTCAGCTGTAGGTAGATGGGATGTCGATACTGTTGAATGAAAGTGGTGCAGGTGGTAAAAAGATGTTGCCTTGTCATCGGTGAGTCTCGATCACGCGTTCGTAAACAGTCAGTGACGGCAGCTTACCCGTTTTGGGCTTAGTCGAGACCGTGACGAGTCTGACAGCAACGGCGATCCTGGTCGAGGCTAATCAACTTTGGGATATCAGCAATTTGGCTAGAGTTCCCAGCGACGTATCGGTGGACTGAGGTGGTTCCTGGAGCCAATATACAGGTGGCCGGAACACTCTATTTCCTTTATGCATCATTGATGCCATGCGACGTATCTGGCAAGCTAGTCCACGGGCCGCTGTGGCCCCGTCTAATGGAACCACGCGCCATTGTATGCTCCGATAAGTACCACGATGTCGGCTCCACAAGTAGAAATAATGGCACGGTTTCTTCGATACAACGGCTGCGCTGCGTGTCTTCCAGTCTAAGTATCTACACAATATCGCAGATTACGACGCCAACGGCAAGCAATTGAATCTTCACACCAGGCCTCAAGCTTGATCAGATGGGTCCAAGCGGCACGAAATATGCTGGAGTGTCGTTGTCAAGAGAACGATTTGTTGAAGCGGCTGCAACCCGAAACTTGATGGCACTGATGGCACTGCTCTTCGCTGGAGGCGGCCGCATGAGCCAAGGTGTGCTCGTATGCACGCTTTGCATGATCATAACGGTCATTTAGGGCTGATCATGCAGGAGCTCAACGTGTGAGCAAAACAGGCAATTACTTTCATTGCCGCAAAGCGCAAAGTGTATGGGAATGCGAAAAGTCTAGTGCTCTGTCTCGCCACCATATTCATAAAGGTACGCAATGAGGGCCAGCTTTCTCTTCTTTGGAATGCGAAGAGTAACAGCATATCAAAATGACAACATCCATTATCTATATGCTCTGTAAGATTTTTGCGTTGCAGCTTTTGAGTAACATTCAACTTGCGACCGGCACTTTCATACCACAGAGCTCAAATTACACTGCTGGCGACCGTCGCGAACACTGCACGAATTCAAGAGCATGGGTCCCTGGCAGCTTGGCCAGATCCGATTGCATTGCAGCCGTCGATGATCTGTACCACGATGCTCAAAGGCGCGATAGCCAAATTTATGAATTTCTGTCCCCGGGGGTAAAGCGAAAGTCCAGGGTACCGCCCATGAACACGCCTAGGAAATACACGGTTGGTAAGTAATCAATACATACGCTAATGATTTGATAAACATTGATTGCAATCAACAGGTACTTGCGTGATCGCCATTGCTATGCTCGATAGATTCTCGCCCGGTAGCTTACCGGGTTCGACACCAGCCACTTATGTGTCCTCAGATAAAGCAAGGTTAGAAAACGCCTGGGATGCCGCGTTACGTATTGACTTCAACTGTGTCCCACTCGGGAAGGTTGGCTGGACATACATGGGTAGGTCAACGCATGAAACTCCTAACCCCAGTGGTTACAGCAAATATCACACAAAACGTTCGGTGTTCCAATCACTGATCATTACTGTGAGTTCAGGTCAACAGAACAGTATCGGCGTTTTCATCTTCGGTCACGGCTCCCTCGAAGACCAGCTCATAGTGGACGCGGTACCAGTGTCGTCCGATCGTTGAAGCTCGCTTTCGGATTCGGTGACTTCCTACTCAACGCTCCTGGGCAAGAATTCGGGCTTTACGAAAGTGCCGGCATCAAACACTATCGCATCTGTTTGCCTATCTAATCTTTCAAAGAAAGGATCCAAGCTATCACTCGAGAAGAACCCTTCACCAAGGGGTTTGGAACCCCCGACTGTGCATCTATCGAAGGGCTGCAACCTGGAACTCTGTTTCACTCAGTGTGTTCCAGCTCCAGAAGAACCGAGCAAAATCAACCATGTTCGACAGATCCTCCCTCAAACAATCTTAAACCCTTATTTCCTGCAAGACGACATCATCACAAGCAGAGGCCAGGGGCCAAAGCCCAGCCGTAGAGTACTCTAAAAACATCGCCTAAGGAAATTTCAGTAATACATGATGATCTTAGTAACGTCGGTCCTTTCCGGTCGTGACTGATAGTGTGCTTCATGTTTGCGGAATGCTGATTTGGGGGAAGCCGTACTGATGGGGTACGGGGTTCTTGGTATTGCTGTGTATCTGGCTCTGTGGATATAGAAGTCATGACGTTTTATGAATTTACTGGGGAAGGCGGTAGGAGATGGTGTAGGCCAGGCTATAATGGTTGTGACTATTTGATTCCTGATGCGTAGTTGAGGTGTGGAGAGTCAATTGTTTGAAGCGTAAATTGAACTGTTACCTTTCAGTATTCGATCAGACTTGCGGCTCTGTCACACCGGAAATAGCATACACAAAAAGGCAATAGTCACGTCCACCTGTTCTCCCAGCGGATCTGTACGCCTGACTGGTATTCCCTTATACCGCGGGCGACCGCTTTACCTTTTCCTATTGAATGCTATAACGCTAATGCTCAAAATTTGGAAATGAAATTCGTAGATTCGTAACATCACGCTGCAGATATGACAGTCGGCCCGGGGTCGTCAACAGGAGGACGTAATAAGACATTACTCCCCGGCTCAAACGGCCACGATGGTTTCGACAACCTCATATTTCCAGACTCGTCGATACCTTCGCTTGGGTGAACGACGACTCGGGCTGCAATTTTGGCGCCGTACATCTTTGAGCTGACGGGTAGAGAATATCGCATCACGCCACGGACGATCAATTCGAAATCATGCTGTATGACGTGTTCCCAGCGCTGGCTGCCTCCTTCTTCGGTCCTGTTGCCGGGTTTGGCCAATCGTACTTCACCGACGCTGCCAAGAGAGTTGTGGTGGATGGGTGAAGGGTCAAAGACGAGGGGGGAATCGAATTCGAAGATTTGACCGAGGAGCATTGTCTGGCTATCGGTGGCTGGATCGTCGATGATCGGATCGGTGCCCTCGTCGATACCGTCAAGTTGGATGACCATATTTGAAGGATGGCTGACGATTGGTAGAGAGCTTGGGGTATTGATTCGCACTTTGCCGTGTTTTGGAGGGGAATCTGGAGATTCATCGTGAGGCTGGTGAGACCGCCACAGCTCGTTGGTGCCAACATGCTTGCTTTTCGCGAATATATTGACGTCCAACTCGCTGACCTGGAGGGCAACGAGATTCGGATTCATGGCTCGAACGTGAAGATCAAGCATGATTTCCTGCTCGGAAGCGAGGACATTGCGGATTTCTTTGACACGGACGTCAACCAGAGGTTTCGAACAAAGAGCGACAACGGCTATCATCGCCGCTATGATGAGGGTGAGGACGATCCCAAGTGTAGTCCAGGCCGTTGCACCCCCGCAGAATCGATGCGCTTTGTCTTCGGAGTACATTTGACGAACGCTTCCTGGCAGTGGCCGACGACGACTACGAGCTGTACGATTGGAACCTATCAGGGGGGTGCGCTCGTCATCAGCTCCTTCGCCTTCCAGGTCGTATGACATAATCTCCTCAGCCTTTCGTGGGCTCCTGGTGACATGGACAACGTGAGGGCTGCGTGGGCCTGAATGCTTAGGAGAGAGTCTGCTGAGGTGACTTGCTGCGGATTGTGTTGGATTTGTAGCATTTGCGAATGGCGAATCACTGTCAAAGAGAGATGCATGACCTCCACGGCCATATCGCCCAATACGATGATGATGCGATGTGGAGCTGCCCGGATTTTTGGTGTTGTGACTGGGTCCTCGGACAGTACCGTCATCGTTTGAATAGACTATAGAATTGTAGTTATTGGTAAATTTCATGCTCTTCTTGCCCACTACACTGTGATGCCCATCTTGTCTAATTTTCAGGCCGTGGTCTTCGTAATGACTGGCAGTTGACGTGGCGCTCGGTGTTCGGGAATGGAAACGATGCGGTCGGGCAGAGTGCGGCTCGGGGGGGTTGGATTCGTATACAAAGGTTTCTTCAGAGTCCGATGAATTCGCTTCGTCGACTGCGGTGGCGATTTTGGCTTCGAAAATATCTGCTTTTGTAGAGGCTGTTCGCCCTCGAAACGGGATTAGCACTGAACTTGAACGTCTCCTAGGGGTACCGCGGGGGTTTTCAGAATTGGGATTTGGTCTGGGAACCCGCCTGTCCAGATCCTTGCTATTACCGGGAAGCAATGCAGACTGGGACTTGCCTTGTTCAGACACATGGTCGTATGCCATGTAAGGCGGGGAGACCGATAAAGAAAGTAAACACTCAAGGGAAGGGGGACGGGTAAAGAGGTGATGATGGTGCAAACGACGGCACATAAACCCACCATTGCCAGCATTCAGCGAAGGTGCCTTTCGCACAACTTTCTTCTTTTCCTTCTTGGGACGTATCGTTTCGTTGCTAGGTTTGAGACGCACACTGCCTCCGGTTGCTGTTCTTCCGAGGTGACCACGTTCGGTCGGACCGCCACCAAGGGCGACTTGAGGTATTGAGCTGACCGTTTCGGTCTCGACGGTCATATTCTTGACGGAGCCTTCAGCACCGGCTTTTGGGGTCTTAGAGAAGGGGAGCTGTGTAAAAGACCGTTTGGACGATACCACTGGTAGCTTGGCGGAATTAGCAGCGGTCGCTGGCTTTTTTGTCTCCTTGCTTTCTTCTGTACTCTTGCCTCCTACACTTTTCTTGCCAGCACTTTCGTTGCCGCTTTCATGGGTTGACTGTGGTTCCTTGCCCAAAGCATCTTCCATAGGGTTCTCCTCAATTCGCTCAGGACGTTCATTGTTGGAAGGCGCTTTGCCTGTCGGACCCGAACGCCCACCACTTATTGCTGGCGTGGAAGGAAGGCTGCTTTCCTGCACAGTCTCAAGCGGCGGACCATTTCCACTCGAGCCCCGTACAGGCGTTCTCATCCCTGACTTGACCGGGCGATCCTCCTCTCCTGCATCTGAATCGGTAGAAAGGGTGGAGCTTCGAGTTGGCCGGTCTACAACAATGAAAGGGGTCGTAGGCGCTGACTGGGTTTGGTCGATCTTCCGAGGCGTGGTCAAGCCAGGTTTGCTAGCGCCTGACGATGCTGCTGGCGGTGGGGAGCTGAGACGAGGAATTTTCAATCCGGAGCCAGCCGTTGGTGCTTTGTTGGCTTTCTGAGGTGGAGGAGCATCTATCGAAGAGTCTTGCTTTGCGGGCGAAGGTAGATGAGGGGTGCCGGCGGCCGACAAGGCCCTCTGTATTGCAGCTGCAGAAAGGACCGTGGGTATATTCGAGCCAGATGCACTCGAGGCACGGATGGGACTCGAATCCTGGCTGTTTTTCCGTGACCTTGTCGCATGAGGTCCGGCCGTAAGGGCGGATTTGAGGGATGGGCGCGTTGGGGAGCCTTCCCGAGAGGGTCGAGGAGAATTCGCCGCCGAAGAAGACGCAGACAGGTGCGGGACGGTGGGTGTAGTAGAGGATCGATTCGAGGTAGCAGGAGAAGAGGTCGGAGGATTCAGGTCGTTGGTACCTGATCCGAGGCCATGGTTAACGTTTCCCCCCTCGGATTGACCTTCGTCATCATTAGGCTTCTCCGCAGGAGCAGCCATGACAGCAGGTTAGCGAGAAAGGATCAGACGGGCATTGATTTGTCTCTGAAAGCAGCCGAGCGGAGCGCCAATCAACCATCAACAGATGGCCGCTCGGAGCGTTGTCCAGCACGGCTACTCCAACAGTGTCGCGGCACTCGCGCAGAAGAGGACGCATGAAGAGCGTGTGTATGCAGTCGATCACATGTGGCTGAAAAGGGGAAAGTCTGGCAGTCGTGGCGCAAGCTGATTTATCCACGCAACGGTCGATCGCCTTGTCTGGAACCTTGGAAGGCGATTGAGCGGGCGAATCAGAGATTGCTTATTAATCAGCCTTCCTCATTGGTAGCTAGGTAAAACTAGTTACCGTACTACTACTAGCTTAAGAGCAGTTTTCAAGATTTGCTCCGTATCTGGACTGAACACACATCCCAAATAGACAACCCCCACATCGTGATTCTTACGTCAGATGATCCCCCGCACAAGATACACTCAGAATTGGTGTGGACATAGCTTTGGGATTCAAGTTTTCTTCATCACATCGACTTTCAAAAAGCGACCGTTCGAACCATCGACTCGGCTTGTAGGCTGTCGAATTGGTCTCTTTCAGGAGTGAATACTCCTGGAGCTTGCCGAAGATGCCCGATTCCTGGCGGTCAACACTTTATCGAATGAGCCTTTGAAATAAGGGTGCCACTTTCTCTGCGTCTTTCCGTTTTTACATATCTCCGCCGATCTATCAAGCTCAGTGTGAGGATGGTGAGGTTTGAAATCTACGTCGCCACAAACATGGGATTTACTCGACAGCTTGGCTTGAGAAAAGTATCTTCTCTGTCTCATTACCAAATATTCTATCCATCAGAATTCCAATGCTATCGGTGTAGGGTTTGGGGGCATCATGATATTTTGACATTTCTGAGACTGGACCCCAAGCATAGTACAAGTCCTAAGTAGCTTTGATACCAAAGACGGTTTGCCCCTAGAGTTTGCTAATTTGACTCACTAGCATCCCGAAGATCAAACGAAGCTAGCGTAAAACAAACAAATGGTAACAAATAAAGAATTGCCTGACAGGAAAAGGGATAATGAACCTGTGCCCATTGTTATCATGCTTTAACGTTATCTCCGTTGTCCCCAATTACAGTATTCAAATCAAAAGATTCATCCTTGAAGGCCATGACCTTTAATGTAGACGTCCAGCACATCCTTCTCATCCGCATCATATGGTTTATGTCGTCATTCCTTATCACTTCGATAGTAAGGCATCCTCAATCACGAGAATCACAAGCCGAATACTTCAACCTTCGTCAAGACTATGACAACTTTACGCCGCCACTCGGCCTGCAGTATGGAAGTAAACAAGCCGAAAGTCAACATTCTGTCTAAATTTCCCTAGGAGATCCGAGATCTTATCTGTGCACATCTCCCACAATCAGATCTCCTCAACTTTTGCCTTACAGACAAAGCCTGCTACCATGCAGCTAATGATCGACTCTACAAAACAGGCGTGCTCCAAGTCAGATTGTACCAGCCTTCCCGATCTTCCCGATCACGGTACAACGCTAGGCCCGATCCCTCGAACCAAGTTGACCAATACTTCAACGGAATCTCGACTGATATACCATTCTTACACTCCTTGGCTCGAGTTCAGAACATCAACCTGTGCATCGACTTGAGCGTTAGGTTTGGGGGAAAAAAGAACAAAATCCATCATTACACCAACAAGCAAATAAGACGCATTCGAGACTTCGTTGGATCCTACCCGGTACGAGATTCATGTACTGTCGTACTCTGGGGCGGAGTGCTTGCCAAGTTGAGCAAGCTTAAAAAATGTGGAGATGTGCTGCAGGCGCTCAAGGGGCTGGTAGGGTTCAGGACCGTGCGCGTGGAGGTCGAAGGGTTTAGTTGTGATGGCCAGCTAGGGATGAAGCCCCTATCGTTCGAAGAGTACGGTCTCGCAAGAGAGGCTCTCGAAACCTCATTAGGGCCATGTACCTTCTGGGTGGCGCCGCCAATAGGAAAGAAACCTTAACATCATTCAGGGCTGGAATTCCATTGGTTCGACCACAGGAGGAGGCAGCTAAAGTAGGTGATGCTGTCCATCAATTGCTTCAGTAGCCTAGGCCTGATAGCATTTTCTAGGTATGCTCTCAGAAAATCTTTATATGAGAAATGAAAGTTCCAAATATCTCTTCTTTATCCCCCTTGTTTGACTGCTGAACTCGATGAGATCGCTATCGGCCTGGCAGGTCCTAAGCGAGACGTGCAAAGATCACTTTTATACTGCCACTATCAATAGAATCTATGTCTCCTAGGGCCAGCAAGCGATCTGCTACTCAGCAATTCTAAATGGCAGCAAATGGCCTTTTCGATCCAATTTGTTCCTTGCAGCTCAAGCATAACACAGCTATTTGATGTCCTGGTTAGGATGCTTCTTGGTTCTCTCGGCATTCACAACAATCACAGCCTAGGGCTACCATGTTGGCCTCAGCTTGGTGAGCCCGGCTAGCCGGTAGTCTTCGGATGCATCCACCTCTGCCAAGAAATGGGCCAATTTCCGTCACTGCCGAAGTGCTCTCTTGTCAACGTAGGATGTCTTCTGAGTTTAATCTTGGGCTGGCGGGTACGTGTAGGAAGAAGTGGCTAGGCCTTGGCAGTGAGGAGGAACACAAGAAAATTCCAGAGTCTGTCAATTTTATGCATTGGAAATTAGCTAACATTCCTCGCCTATACAAAATGCTCACTTTGCGTGGCGCCCTCCTCACAACTTTGTATCTCCTGATGAATCTTCGCGATACCAGTTTCAAAATCTCCCCTCCCAATGCTTGCCCGAGCACTTCTTCGAGTCAACAAGTCAACATGAAACGCATGCCAGTGGCCTTCGCCGCGATCATCTTAGGAGCTCTAGCGACAGATGCACAGACCGTTGTGACCGTACTAATTCCAACGGGCTCCTTTGTCCCTGAAAGAAGTTTTTCATCGGAGATTTCCTCCTCACTGACGTACATTGATACGACGATATTACCCCTTGGGACTTCCACAAGTCTGTCCAGCGATCAGCACTCAACTTCCTCCATACCTCTGCTCTCATCTGACGTCTCTCCGAGTGTGTCTAGTGATCAGCACTCAAGCTTCACCAAATCTATTTCGCCTTCATACCTCGGTACGAGCGCCATCGCAGCAGATAGTATAAGTAGCCCAAGCAAAAATTGTTGCAAGTTCAACCTCTTCAAAAACTAAGTAAAAGCTCTTAAATAGAGATGAGATACTGTAAACACGGCTAACCCGAAACAGAATGCCTACTTCCCCAAGTTCGGCAGTGCCAGCAGGTTTTCTCATCCACGTTCAAGCCATGACTCGTGCTCGTCAATTTCGTCGGGCACCAAGTCAAGGCTTCATTAGGTCTGACGGTCAGCAAACCGAAGACTGCCATGCTTCGGCTATCTATCGTGTAGATTCAAACGGTGTCTTGAGCGGTAGGAGACGGCGAAGTCTATTCTACGTGGTCAGGAGTGACATTTATGCCCTTCGCTCCCTCGACCGCTGTTGGCAACATCAATGGGACATGGCAGCTTTTTGGGAGCACCCTTAGATGGAACAACAAATCATTCCTGAACGGAACGGCTACCTTATGTCTAGACCATGGTTCCAATTCCATCTTCGCTTTTTTCCTCAGCTCTCCATTCGCCAGCTGTACTCCTTTGGTCCTTACAACTGCGCCTAGTGAGCCATATCGCCGATTTCGAGATTCATATCGCTGACAATAGACAGTATCAACCTGCCCTGGAATTTCGCCTTCTTCTAACAGTATCAGGCCTGTGAATCCTACCCATACGGCTTCCACAAGTGTGGCGTCTACATTTACCACCTCTCCAATGGTGGTATCTACGAGGTCAAACTCTTCAGAATCACTGTCTACACACTTATATTCGACGACTTCGATTTCTGCAAACTCAAACACCCCAATGAGCAATATTCCTAGCTTGCCGCCATCACAGTGGCTAACAAGCACTACTTTGGCTACATTCTCGAATTTCTCAGCTCTCGAGTCAAGCCCTTCGTCTACATTTTCGAGCACAGTAGTCGAATCACCAACTTCCATTGCTCCTTCCAATTTCTCGACGCAAGGTCCCTCTTCTTCAGGCATCATCTCAAGCTCATGTACTTCCATCAGTACCCCAACAGCGATTCTTGCTTCTTCCGCGGCGTTCACGAGCTCGACCGGTCCTTCCGATGCCCCGATATTGGCATCTGCACCTGCGACCACTTCCTCAAGCTCTCTGCCTACTTCTTCAAGTACTGCAGTCAGCTCGTTGAGCTCAATTTCTCCTCCCTTACAACTGTCTCGAGTGCTTTTCCCACGTCTACTTTTTCAAGTTCTTCAAGCTCCTCGACCCGAGTAATGGCATCGACCACAACCACCTCAGGCTCCGTCTTATTCACTACGACCCTGGATTTAGAGAGTGCGACAGAATTGATTGAAGTCATAACGCCTACTGCTGTGACTACGACTATTATCTCTGGCGACACAGCGTTTTCAACGACAACAACTGGTGCCAGTGGCCAAGCCGCTGTTGAAGTAGTCATGCCAGAGAATTATGGCCTAATTTTTACCGCGCATAACAATCCATTCAATCAACTCGATAGACCAGCAACGTGGTATTGCGACTTCGATCCTGCATACTTCGATTCCAATGATAATCAAGTAATCAATTGCGGAGAAACGTTGTATACAGATGTCTCGAATAATGCGCCTCTCAGCTTTTTGGACCTTTACCAGGCTATGATCCACAATAGCAGACTGATTTAGAGATCATTGCTATGGTCTACCGGGGGTATTTTGTCGTTCCCGTAAGTGATAGCTATCAATTCGAGACCCAATGTGATGACTTCGGATATATTTGGGGTGGAGAAACTGCATTTACCGGGTGGACTACTCTGAACTGTGTGGGCGGTACAAACCTCACCTCAAACTCGGTTCCTTTTAACGAGGGAGATGTCGTTCCCGTAACCTTCCTCTACGCCAACGGTGGAGGCGACGCCTTAGCATCCTTCCATATTGTCTTCCCAGATCAAACAATTGTGTCAGACTTCAGCACATATTTCACACAGCCGCTCAGCCCTGATCCTTGGCTACCGATGCCTACAACCAATTGTGCAACCTCTTCAAGTTGTGATACAGAAGGGTTACAGATCTTCCTTGCCGGACCCGGATACAATCTCGATACCGACAAACTGAGTTATGTCAACCCTCAAAGACCACCCATCGTTAAAAGATATAGCCAAGGCTCTATACCACCTACCTTCAGCGGTATATTGGCGGATTGCGAGAACGAAGCAAATACTTATGGGTATCAAGTCATCGTTGTGCATTCCCTTGTGTCAGAAAATGTATGGGAATGCATTCAAGTTGTAGGTGATAGCGTATACAACGATGACAACATACGCCAGTCGCATGAATGTTCAAGTTGTAACATTGGCCATGCGATTGAGCCTAATTGCACGCAGGGTAGCTGGTATAACTACTACCAAGGGTTCGGATACACTCTCAACTCCAGCGATCCTTCAAGTCGACTACATTCTCGGATATTCGATGGCCACTTTGATGCCTGCTCCGTGGTCGCTCAGTGCACCAATTTTGCAGAGGGATCTAGCCAAGCTCCGCACATGTCAATAAACCTGTACTACGGGGAGACGGAAAGTGTTTGGCTGTGCATCGTCAGTCTTGGGAGCCCGGATCCTACCCTATTCTCGGTTAGGAACCCAGACATAAGCTATGCTTTTGGGCTCTGTGGTCCTACTGGATGCTGAGCACCTTGAATGAATCCGGCACTTGCAGCCCTTCAAGATTGAAGGCAAATAGCCTTTACACCCAAAGTAACAAGGGCTCAATACTCAAGTTTTGTTTATATCACAAAATATGTACTCATGCGCCTTCAAAAGAAAAGCGCTTATTCATGACTTCACCTTTGAACAAGTTCATGGGTGCGAATTTTATGATAGAAACGAATCAATAGAAACCAGGTCGACATTTGGGGTGACAAGGAATGGACTGTAGTACTACCTCGATGCTTGAATTTAGTGAAGGGAGTGATCCTCTCTATCAAGATGCACTAAAGATGGTCCCATTCCTGAGTTTTTGAAGGACGATCGCCCCTTTCGAGGGATTCAAGTACGGAAGAGGTACCGATAGAGCAAGTGAGGTATGATACAGAAGGGTAAGTCGGGTAATCTGCACAAACCGTTCACCATGCTAAAGACATAACAACCCCGCCCCTAGGTCGCCAGAATGAGTTCAGAGTTCCCCACAATCCTCCATCTCTCGATCCTCAATACTAAGATCTTGAATATTTAGATCCTGAACAGTCTGGCCGCTGGTGTTCGAACGCGAATACTTAGTCTGGATACCGAAATCTTGAACATTTCCATCCTTGTCGGTCAGGCGTGCAGACCCTGATTTCTGATCCTCTCGCTTCCTTTGAAATTCCTGCTCGAAGTTCCTGAAACTCTGCTCAAGTTTATTATTCTTTGAGAGCGAGGCTGACTCTCCCCTATGTTTACCAGAAGCCGTGTTAAAAGACTGTCTGGGACCTAGCATAGAGCCCAAGATGTCTCTGAGATAAGTTCCAGTTGATGGAGCCCCAGACAGCGACATATCAGACAAGCCGAGGTCTCCAATTCCTCGCACCTTGTGTCGTGAGAGTGCTCTTGCGAAATTATCATGTACTTCCACCATGGCATCACCGTAGCTTCCCCAACCCAGATACTGTTCAAAGACGGGAACTCGCGTAAATTCCCACCCATTGTGTTCTGGCTTATTCTCGTATGTCTCGCCGGGCTCCGTCCGAGGTGGCTCTGGAAGTTCTGAAAACATCTGAATGAATCCCATGTAGTCGTCATCTGTGAGATCAAGTTTTTCGGAATCTTTAAACATTATCCGGAGGATCACCCCAACTCGATCTACCCATTTGTTCCATTTTACATCCAGAGATGTCCCAGCCTCCAGTGCCGAGATGTCCGGAGTATTCCTTGCACCACGGATGTCCCACTCCGGTCGTTTCGGCAGAACTGGGATATTGCAGTGCTGGGGATTGAAAGGACTCTGGTATTGGCTCATGCTTGCTGAACACAACGAAGTCGGGATGCATTTCAATTGTCAAGATTTGCAGAGAGTCAGTGCAGAAATGGGGAACACAAACCGTTCAGAAAGTGATCATGACAATGACTTTGTGTCAAGAAGAGTTTTGACAGTAAAAACTGATTTCATTGTCTGTTGCCATTGACCATTGTCTCGGCCTTTAGTCCTCATGTGACCTGACCTGACATGACGCTCCCTCCATTGGATTTCGAGGAACTTAATTTCCGGCCGCACTCACATTCTAGGCTCCAGTAATCGCGCACTCCTGTCGCAGGTTTCGACTGGATATTCTCTAAGAGCAAAATTTGACGTTCCACGACCATGGCTCCCGCACTCCGACATCCTGATACTCCCACGATTACAGAAGAGGAGTGTCAAGAATGGCGGTACAATACCTTCCACCGGGAATGGGACGTTGATGAAAGCGAGGTTGAAGAGGACTTCACCCCTTTCTTCGTCAACAAAGAAGCATATGAAGCGTGGCTTGAATACTGGAGCTGCATTATTCAACACCAAAATTCTCGCTGAGTTTTGGTAATAAACATAAGAGTTGAAGGGGTAAATTATGTATATGTTTCTTGGAGTTGATACTACGAAGAGCAAGCTCCTTCAAGGTGATGATGAATCAAAGGACGTAGGGACTCCTTAAGATGGAATAAATAAATTCCTTTCATATTCGAGCAGCCGTCAGTGAAGTTCAATTTGGGTCTCATGTCTGTTAAGAAATATGCGTGTGAAGTGAGTGATCAGACTTCCAAGAAAGGGCTTGTGCGCACACTACATCTGACGTTGAAGAAGCAGACGTAAAAGAAGTCCCCATCTGACTTCCTCTCAGCCAGTTCGCGTGGAAATTGCGAAGTTTGGGTGGAATATGTTTCATCATGACTAAAAAAATAGGTAGAGTGCGAGAAGTCGGAGCAAATCATTCAAAGATCTGCAAGTAGTTGAGCACGAGAGATATCTTCGCGGTCACATGTTGCGTGGAGAGATGTTGTGCTCTCCTGTGGTCACTTAATTGTGATACAAATGGTAGACTTATCTTGCGGAACGTCTTGCGCAATTGTAAGAATTATGTGCAAAACAATTTGCCATCATCCCGGACATACACTACAGAGATAATTCGCAAAGAATGCTCATAGCGATCTCTTTCTTTTGTACTTTGTGTAAGGAGAAATGATGAAAATTAAATGAATTTGGTGAAAAGCATGCCGAGGACGCCTCCACATCTGACTAAGTAAGCCCTAGCCCTGAAAAGCTGTCATCTGGCCCCGGCTGGCCTCGGCTGTCAACCTCTACTCTGAAACCGAGCGAGTTTCGGCTCTCCACTCAGCTGAGCTAGGATGGAGGTGATGAGGCTCAGACCATCGGTTCTGACATTCAGCCTCGTTTCGTTTCTATTATTATGTCTTTTCCTTCATTCGTTTCTCGTCAATCTTTCCTCTTTTCTGGTGACTAGCAAACGAAGGAGTTCCTCGATGCCAATGCAATGCTCGATCCATTTACGGCATTGTCGCTGGCCGGCAGTGTCGTGCAATTCGTCCAATTTGGGTGTCAACTCGCTGCAAAAGCTCATGACTTATATTCGTCCACCTCAGGGGCTTCTGAAGAAAATCTGGAGATAGAAACCGTGGCGACCCGTCTTCTTGGAACAGTGCATGAACTCGGCAGCCATCTCAACTCTGGGGATTGGGCTGCTTCGCGAGACTCTATCTCAAGATCATCCAAACGGTTACTCGAGATTGCGGAGGCCTGTAAGATGATCGCCGAAGACATCCTAAGTCGATTAGAAGCTATGAAGATCCGGGAGCCTGCAACAGTATGACGCAGTCTCCGCCAGGCACTCAAGATGATGTGGACCAAAGAAGAGCTCGATGCGCTTATGAAGAGATTGAAGGCATATATTTCGGAATTGGATACTGCGATTCTGGTTCCCTTGAAGTGCGTCTCAGAAGCGGTTGCCCCCCAAGTACAACCACCAGCACATTTGCTAAACCTCGCTCAGACGAAGCATAGACCTCGCGAGTTTCCGGGCGTCTCAGAACTTCTACAAATTAGACGAGGCGGCCCAACGGATCGTTGAATTGTTGCTCCTGAATCGATCTGTCTTTACCTCCGCCCTACGACTGCACACAAAAGAGATAAAGGGTGTAGTAATAAATGAGCAAGCGCAAACACGGGCGATGATTCTAGACCTGGTCCAACAAATGGGGATCAGTCAGGCAACATCCGCCTCCTACATACAATCATTAGGAGGGGAAGAAACAGCAGTCTTAGGCATAGATGGGAAAGACAAGGCTATCTGGAAACGGGTGCTTGACAGCCTCGGGTTCGCGGCTATGCGGAATCGCCAAGAGGAAGTTGCTGAAGCATACCACACAACATTTGAGTGGATCTTTCAAAGTTTGGCCGAGGAAACCCACCACCTACCATGGACAAATTTCGCCCAGTGGCTTCGTCAAGGTGATGGAATATACTGGGTGAATGGCAAGGCCGGGTCAGGGAAGTCCACGCTCATGAAATATATCTACAATGACAATAGAACCTCTCAACTATTATCGCAATGGTGGGATTCATTGCCGGTTCTAGTTGCGACTTTCTTCTTCTGGAACAGTGGTAGTCCTGAGCAAAGGTCGCAAGTTGGTCTCCTACGTGCCATACTATTTCAGGTTTTGCAACACCGACCAGCCCTGGCGCAATTAATAATTCCCGAGGAATGTACTACGTTGCGAGATCAGTCGGTGGCAGCCATACAAGGAATTCCGCGGCACCTCTGGTCTCTCTCGCGGTTGCAGGATGCCGTACATCGATTAATTGATCTTGATAATCTTCCATTTAAGCTTTGCCTATTCGTTGACGGTTTGGATGAATTTGAAGGTCACGACGACCACAATGACCAGGGTTATCTGATTGAGCTTTTTAAAAGCCTTGGGTCATCGCCCCTTATCAAGGTTTGCCTGTCAAGTCGTCCGTTGCTCATATTTGAAGAATATTTCAAGGATACCCCCGGGCTTCGCTTGCAAGACCTGACATCTGGCGATATAAGACGATATGTGGTCGACAAGCTCTCGACCGATCCGAGGATGCGGCTGCTTGCAGACAACGAGCCTTTGCAAAAACATGACTTTGTAAAGCAAATTTGCAACAAGGCTCAGGGGGTCTTCTTGTGGGTCAAGCTCGTTACTAGATCGCTACTTGATGGCCTACATAACAGTGATCGTATCGCGGATCTCCGAGCCCGATTAGATCTCCTTCCTGCAGACCTCGAGGACTTGTACCGCCACATGATGGGCAAGATAGATGAGCTCTACCTGAGTGGGGCTTCGCAGATATTCCAAATGGTCCAAGCAGCCCGTCACGTGCAAGCTATAAGTCGTACTGACAATCAACGTACAACGCCTGTGACCGTTTTACTGCTGGCTCTGGCAATTGAAGGAGACAGAGAAGCGACAGTAGACACCACTTCGGACTCTTGAACAGAGGAGAAAATGACTCTTCTCTGCGATGTCATGAGACGTCGTTTGCAAACCTGGTGTACCGGCCTGATTGAAGTTCCGGACTTCATTTGGAACCGAGTCAATGCACTAGATGCTAAAGTAGGGTTACGAACTAAGATTACTTGGGATGTCACCTATCTTCATCGCACTGCAAGGGATTTCATCGAAAGTAATCTCGTGTGGGGCATGCTACTGAAGCACACTTCAAATACAGACTTCAATGCTTTTACCTCATTGCTTAACTCCACCGTACTTCTCTACAAGGTTGCAGGAAAAGTCGTTAGCAATCCGCTTGGCTATGGTCTCTTTCGAAAGGAATTATTGGAGCCAGCTTCACACGCCATGCTGTACGCGCAGAGAGCTGAAGCCATTACTGGAGACTCCTATCTCGTAGTGCTTGGTGAATTGGACAAGGTCATGGACCGCCATCTTATTCGTTGGACCGGAGACTATGTCGGACATTGGAGCCGATTTCTCAATGTTGCAGTTGCTGAAAACACACTATTTTCTTTTGTAGACCTAGCGATCTTCTTCGGTCTTCACCAGTACGTCCTCTCCAAGATTGCCTCAGATCACGCCCAGTACCTCAGAGAATACGAGCTCCAAAAAGACGAGAACTTCTTACGCGATTACTTCAAAGAGGACGAATCAGATCCGGAAAGACCTGTTCGTGCTACAACGTTGCTTGATGTCGCCGTTCGCCCAGGTTGCCCCGGCTCGAAAATGGTACATGTCCTCCTCGAACATGGGGCCGACGCAAACGAAACATCTGGTTATCAGGGAGTCCCAACATGGGAACACGTCCTAAAGAGAGCCGAGTACTCATGTAAACGCAACAGTGAAGGGGAGAAGTGGTTGCAGATCATTGAGGTCTTCTTGCAGTACAACGTGGACTTAAGGGGTTCGTACAAAGACGCCGACGATGCTCGTAGGCATGTATTTGCTGTCATCGTCGGATTTAGAGCAAAGTATCCAGACCAAGTCGCGGCATTATGGACGATGGTCGACAAGCAACTACCAGGGTCAAAAGGAAAGAGGCTGAAGCTTTGGGCTAGAGAAAAACTCGGCTCGAGGAAAACGAGCCACAGTCCACTCCGGCCACGGACATGACAGTTTGTGCTCTTATGCGTGCAGGGCACTGTTCAGAACCTGAAAGGGTCGCCAATATTGCCCCTTTACTGATTGAATAAGTCTCGAAAGACTGTGACCTTTCAATTGGCCAGCAATGACCTCCTTGATGATTCCCGCTGATAGACAAACGCTATTGGAGTTGTTTTGATTTCCGCTCTACAACAGTCAGAGTCTCGAAATTCTCAAATGAGCTAGGCTATATTCCTCTCCCATTTCGGTCGCAATAATCTCCTCTCTACGACAGTCATGGGCTCAAAATTCCCGAACGGGTTAGGCGGCCAGTACATGATCAAGTCATTCGCAGCTTATCGGCTGCAAAAGGGCGCCTTGCAAATCTTCTGCGGAAATGTTGCACTACAACACTGGAGGCCTTGATTATTGAATAAGACATGCGTTGCTTTCAATGTGATTGGAATTCCCACGTCTGATAAACGTCGAATCCGGAGAATTCTTGAACACGCGCTCTAAGCACAGGTGTTCGAATAGGTGGTTTACTGACTTTGATAATACCTGCTCCTGAATCTAATAACTATTGGCCTTTAGAGATTTAAGGAAGCTCTTACTACATTTTCAATGTATTGATACCCACGGATCACGGTACACACAAAATGTACAACAATCTACAACTCGAACGCCTTACAAACACAAAGGAAGTCCTTGTTGGGAACAAAAGTATGACCAAATCTCCGCTGGAAGTATTTAATCATTACTTTTGTGAATATGCACGACATTATAGGACAACGGACAGGCAGGGTCTCATGACGCTTCTGTTCGGACAACTATCTGAGAATCGACGGCTACCAGGGAATCGGAATCCTCGGACTGAGGGATTTGCCTCTGTAGCTCAGGTAAAAGAACAATAGACGTTATCACGGTAAGAAGGTGCTTTTGTTTCCTTTCGTTTCAAGTCTTTCAAGCCCTCACAAGTGAGTGTATTTGCGATGGAAATCACAATCTCCATTGTTTTCACTCAAACAATGAGTATTCAAAGTATTTGAGCTTCTACCTCCCCTCTCAGTGTCTGGCTTTCTCTCCTATCGCATTTCCCTCGCCAGATCCTCCCAGCATCTCTACCATCCAAAGTAGAACTGCAAGAATGAGTCTGCCAAACATCCTCCTCGGCCTGATCTTCTGCTCCATGCTCATCTTTGCCGATTTTGTACTCGCATTCCACTGGTCCTTGACCCATCTCAAGGACGAGAACCAGGTCAGGGCCGTGAGAAATTTCGTGCCGCAGTGGAAGAATGAATTGGAGCAGAGGAAGATGATGGTGAAGAGGGTGGTTTGGGATTTGCAGGCGAGAGTCTCGAATCAGTGAGTGCGCGAGGGAGGAGATGAGAGAATGAGAACGGGATGGGGGCTTTATCGGTGAGTGTATGGGGTTTGGTAGTATTTAAGCACTACTTGAAACAAGCCAAGAAGCTAAGGTCTCTCATTATCCAACATATCCCCCATTTCATTTTCCATCACAACTGTTATTCACATATCCTATCTTTCCCTCAATGAAGAATTTCACCTAGATGTATGAAAGGAGTGTAATTCTGATCCTGCAATCTGTCTCTCCTTGTTATCCTTCAACCATCATTACCAGTTTCCACAGATCCAGTATCCCATAATCATTCTCCCCAGTAAAGGACACGCAAGCATCACCTCTTTGTCTCCAGCAAATCTATCTAGCGCCGTCCTCGCAGTCCCTTCATAACATACACGAATGCCACCACCAGTCCCACCAACATGAGCAGCGGCGGGAAGACCGAACCGCGTCCGTCTACCACTGTTGTGGGTGCCTCTTTGACATTGCCGGCTTTTTTGGCGCGGTATGCGTCAGTAACCTCAGTGATGTGGTCATACGCCATTTGAAGGTCTCCATCGACCGGATTTAGCCATCCCTCCAGCTGCTTCAAATCACGCAATAGGCCCTCCGAGAGGTCTAGCGACGCTAGTGCTTGGGTTTTTGTACAGCCTGAGCCAGTTGTACAAGCCGATATTAGGGGTTCCAATTCAAGTGCTGTTTGCTCTGACTTGATGAGGAGGGCTGATAGGTCGTCCTCTGTGAAGTCTTCCGTGAATGGCGACATGTCTGGGAGCTCCTTCACTGGCTTTTCCGGCAAGCCTAGGTAGGCTCTGAGGTCTGGCGACAATGTTGGAAATGGAGGGAATGGGGCAGTCATCTTTGCTTAGATTGAGAGAGGGTTTGTTGGGAATGTCTTGTGTCCTGGAGGATAGGAGGTGAATGTAGGATGACTGAGGAAGGATAGATGGTGAGAAGTAGAGTTCATGAAGTAGGCAGTGATGGGATCCCAAAGTCTTGATTTTCTGATTGCTTTAGACAAAGAAACGCCTTGCTGCATGAGGGACACCACTTCTCATCCTTCCAAGAATGACAGGTCTGAAGTGCAGTCTGACGTGTCGGTGTTGTATTAGCATTCCGATTTTGCGATAATTTTAAGTATTCTTGAGGTCTTGGTTCTGCTTCTTCCATTCCACTCATGTATCTCGATACAGTAAGTCATACGTGTTGGACAATGGCAGCAGTTGGGGGCCAACCCACCAAAAGCTGAACAGCAAGGAGGCTGTGCGGTACATTGATGCGGATCACACAGAGAAGGACCTGCAACAAGCACAGACAAAAAACTCTCTGCTTGAAGATGACGTGGTCGAAGAACAACACTAATCGTCGACGTTTAAAGAGGCTGTCGATCACGATCCCATCGCAACAATACGCATGATAGGAAGCAAACTATACAACGTACAAGAAACAAAGATTTCTGACCGGGAAATTTTCGGGATTGATCATCAGTACGAACAGCTACTTGTGCGAAACACTATTCTAATTGACATGAATCACGATGATTTGGCAGAAAGAGGATGCAATATCAATCTCCAAAGGTAGATCAGTTCTCCTATCTAATGGCAGGAAATCTCTATCTCCCGCCTCTCTTCACCACACTCCTCAAAACCTGCACTCCCATCTTCATCCCCGTCTTCACACGCTGTCTCTTCCCCTCCCTCCTCCCCATCTCCCTCCCCCTCCTCTCCAACACATCCCTAACCTCCCGCTCCCAATCCCTCCTCTCCTCCTCCCTCAAAAACCCCTCAAACGCAACCCTCTCCCCCTCCAACTTCCTCTGCTCCTCCCTCTCCAACGCCTCAACCGCCACCCTCTCGGCCTCTATCCTCTCGCAGCCTTCTATCAGGGGGATCAAAATCCCCGAAGTGGCGAGGATGATGTTGAGGGTGTTGGATACGATGGTTTTTGGGAGGGGGGGGTGGGGGGTGTGGGAGATGGAGAGGAGGGGGGTGCGGAGGGATGGGATGGAGGAGGAGTAGGGATTTGGGGAGGGGGGGACGAGGGTTGATGATGAGGTGGGTGAGGGTGGTGGTGATGGTTGAAGGGTGTTGGTTTGTTGCGGCTCGTCTTCTTCGATGATGGGATCTTCAATCTCAAATGACTTAGTGGACGAAATTGGAAAGCTTCGTGCCGACTGCGCCTTTCCTGAAATGAGCCCTCTCATCTCATCCTCCTCCTCGACGAAAGAGGTATCAGCAACACTTTCATCATCATCAGCACAACTCTCCTCATCAGCCCATTCCAAATACGAACGACGGCTCCAGGTCAGAAGATCTGATGTGCTCATGGCGTGGGAGGCAGGGTCGAAGGAGGGGCGAGGGGGGGGTGGTTTGGGAAGGTATTGCGACATTTTTATCTTATCTCAGGGTGAGTGGTGAACCAAGATGGGAGGGTCTGGCTGGTGAAGAGATGGGTAGATTGGGGAGGTGTAGGGGATGAAGGGGAGGAGGTAGAGGGGGTGGCTTTATGTGAGGGAAGGGTTGGGGGATAAAGAAGGGTTCTGAAGAAAGGCGCTTTTGCTTGCACTTATTGAACAAAGCATGGCAGACAAAGCGGATGCAATGGCTATGTAGACATAAATCTGGCAGTATCGACAGTGCAGTAAGAGCGGCAATTGAGTTGAAGAACAGTGACCAACGCAGGCACGAAGAAGGAGGGGGCTGTATTTATTTTATTTTCTGCATGCTTTGAGCGTAAAATCATGTCTCTTACATCGCGGTTAGAGGGATTAGACCACAAGCTTCATATCCTACCTCATCCTGCTATTCCATCATCCAATCAATTTTGCTCTTAGTCGGCCCCATTGCCACCTTGGCCGCTACCATTGTCGTAACTACCCAAAGCCTTCTCCAACTCGACCCTCTCCCTCTGAATTCGTCGTCTAATCTTCCTCGGCGTCTCCTCATCAGCGTTAGACTTCATGGATTTTGCGGGCGTGTGAGGCGAATTATTGGGAACAGAATACTCAGTAGACTCGTCGCCAGGGGTGCGGGTACCTGAGCGTTTGCGCTTGGGGGAGGGCTCATTCATTGTGGAGGTGTTGGTGGCCTTCTGAAAATCCGCATCCGGATCTACCATCTCTTCGTCCTTGCCGGTGCCACACTCCGCCTCGAAATTAGGTTCCTCGCGAAACTTGTCGTCAGGGGTGTTGGGAGGTGGTGCTTGCTTGGGTTGCGCAGAATCGTCGTCCATCATGGAAGCTTCGATGGCCTTGCGAAACTCTGCATCTTCCTCCTCTGCCAAAGCCTTCGAGACACGGAGGGCCTCTTCTAGGTCGTTCATTTCCTCCACGGTCCTATACGCTGTGAGGTCGACGACATCGGGAAGCTCTCGGCCCGGTTTCGTCGCTTCTTGGAACGCTAGCGAAGCGTCGATAGCTTCTTGGATGTCTGCAATCTCATCATCCCTAGTCTTGGTAACCTTGTCTTTCTGCCATTCGTCAAAGACTGCAAGAACCTTTTCTTTTCCGCTCTTTGGGGCACGAAGGTCCAGTCGCGCAGTACGCTTGGTGGTAGACGCAGGCTTCGACGTTGACCCTTTTAATGCATCGACGTAGCTTCGCTTGCCTTCAGACGGGTCGTCCGCCAATGTAGGTCCAGGCGAAAGGGATGGCGATGCGCTGCTTGATTCACCTGCATTTTCTTCTGCGAGGTCTTTTGTTGCTTCCGCCTCGGCCTTAGCATCGAGCTCTGCTTTGGTAGGTGCCATTTTCGCATAGATTTGATTCGTCCTAGCGTCCTGATGATAGTATTCCATGATAGACGGGCGATCATCAACCTCTTCGCCGCCATACAGACCCAATGGGTCCTCGTCGTAGTCATACGGCGCGTTTGGACGAGCGAAGATCTCGATCCACCCATCTAGTGTTGATCGTCAGTCAGTGTCTTGCAATTTAGGGGGAACTCTCGAGCCGAAAATTCAAAGGAGTAGTGTATGATCCCACGTTATTGCAAGCATACAGGTTCTGTGCAGAAGAAGAGATTGTGGGCTAGTAAACACTTACTTTCAGCAGTCTTCTCAGACTCAGGGACACGCTCTTTAGAGGCTTCTCCACCAGCAGTCTTCTCGGACTCTGGGACGCCCTTTCTATCAGCTTCTCCTTCAGGAGACAAATCCATTTCTGTTGAAATATTAGTACAGAAGAGGAGATCATGGCCTTGTGAACACTTACTATCAACAGCCTTCTCAGATTCATGGACACGCTCTTTGGATGCTTCTTCGCCAGCAGTCTTCGCGGACTCTGGGACGCCTTTTGTCTCAGCTTCTCTATCAGGAGACGTATCCATGTCTGGTAAAATTTCAGTACAGAGGAGGAGATCATGGGCTTGTAGACATTTACTATCAACACTCTTCTCAGATCCAGGGACGCGTTTCTCATCTCCTCCATCAGCAGATAAATCCATGCCTGACATCTTGCGGATGTTCCCAGAGTCTCCAGTCAGAGTATTGTCAGAATCCTCACTGCAGTCTGTGTCTGATGAGAGGTCAATGCATTCATGACGTTGCACAGCACCAGGTGATGAAGCACCAATGCCGAGATTTTCGTGAGCTAGACCGCCGAGTTTTTCTCGAGCTAGACCGGATTTCTGATGGACGGGGATGTCCACTGGTAATTTCTTGTGGACTAGCCCGCCGAGTTTTTTGTGAGCTAAACCGGGTTTCTTATGGGCAGGAGCGACCACTGGTAATCTCTTTTGACTAATCTCATTATCACCTTTTAAGGTACAATCGGAGTCAGAGTCGGATGAGATTTCAATATATTCCTCATCTTGCACCATCACAGGTGACGACCCGCCAGCACTAGAATACTTTCGTGCCATTGTGTGACGTGACTTGTACTTCAAAGACCGTCCCAGTGATCTCCGGACGTTGTAGTAAATAGCAGCACCGAATACAAGAATGTAGAGAGCGGTAAACAGTCCGGTAAAGCAGACTGCGCTAAATATGAGTGTGTTGATGAAATTTAGTGTAGACCGAACAGTAGAGGATACTGAGGCTATAAGGATTGTGTATACGAAATTGACGATTGTCAAGTAGAGGAATGGGAGACTAGAGCTAGAACTTGCACCACTTCGGACAGCATTTGTCCTGGAGCTCAGTGGTCCCGGCATGAAGGCATGAGATTTTATGTTATCAAACGCGAAGCCGAAGGAAGCTATATGTCAAAATAATTTTATAGCGTGTTGAAATGTCTTAGTGGGCGGGAAGCATCCGTAATGAATCACGAGCCTGTCCTGATAGGTGAGAACTAATAAGCATATAATTTACTTCTCTTGGCTATCAAGAATAGTCAGCACTCACTTTATAACTTAAAGGAGACAACATCTTCAGTTGAATGGAATATCTTGCACTCTTACACCCTTTGTGCTGGGTTTGAGAAGACAAATGCAACCAATATGCAAGAAGCCTACATGCAGTAAAACCTCCCAACGCCAACGCTTCATGAATCTTGTCCTATGCATGCCATCAATCCCTCATACCGTAACATGCATTGCCTGTCCAGCATACAGCCATGAATCGTGTATTTCCCCAGCGTTCTGAGTTTTCTTTCGATCGCTCCACCAGGTTCATAATGCCTTACCGTTGCCCAATGTCGTATCCTTCTTATCAGAGCCCATTTTCGTAACAGTGCTGTCTTTTTTCTGGAACATCCCATAAACACTTTTAACCCCTTTTGGTGCTATCGATAATGACTCGAACCGTGCTTCTGACAATCGTTTTCCAGCCTTTAAACTTTCGATGACCCACTCCACACCAACGAATTTGATACCCTTTCCTCCGACCCTACTTATCTCTTTCTGGATCTTGCTCCCGGACAACCCACCACCTGCTCCTGCACCTTTACCATCATTGTGCTTCCCCAGGATGACGTGAGTGACGCTCCGTCTGCCCAAAGCAATACTGATGTTAGCCCCATGGTTCGCAAGTAGGTGTTTGAGCTTATGGTCTGAAATTACTGGCGCGGTAGATCCGTTGAGGTATATTGTTAATCCTGCAAAGATCTGCTTCTCCGCTTTGTCAACCCGAGCCATGTCTTCCTTGTCCAATGACGGCGTGGTCTCGACGATTTCAGGGAACTCTCTCCCTTGCTTCCTCTTCTCCAATTCCCGTTTCTCCCTCTCCGCCCTTCCCCCCTCCATCATCATAGCACTGACGTCCCGCCACCCTTTTTCTCTCAAACCGGCTGCCCCTCGCTCCCAACTTCCATTCTCCTTCCTCCCGTCTTTACCAAAGTCCAAGCTTCCAGCGCCGACTGTATCAAAGATTCTTTTACCTCCGCCATCGCCAGAGCGGAATTGATGGCCCAGCTTCATCATGCGAGAGTCCCGCCATGATGTGCTTCCAGCAAGTCGATTGTCTGCACGTTGGTGTCCTGTAGAAGAAGAATTCCAAGGGTCGAATGTCTTGCGGATTGGTTCCGCAGGTGGAGGAATCGTGGAGTGGGGAGTTGGCATTTTGTGGGGGTGGAGTGGCGGAGATAGTGGCGCAGATTGAGTGGCCGTACGAGCAGGCCGACACGAAGGTGGGGTTCAAGAGCTGGCAGCGCTGAGGGAGAATCTTGGGATGCAGGTTGGCGGTGCGGACTCGATGTGGTTCCCCGGATGGGTCTAGAGGGTCGCCAACGACGCTTGATCCCCTGCAAAATGCTTGGAGCGTCTATGCGAGGAAGGGCCTTAGAAGCTTGTGTTGGTGATGTGCAATATTACCAGATTAGGGGTGATGTTGTCATGGCGTCGTGGACTCTGCGCTCTCCGAGTTTCTGAGTCCATGCTCTTGAGGACGGCGGAAGTACATCTAGTTCGGTGTTCGAAACGGCTCCAGATTCCCCTCCTATCGAGTTGGTGTCTTGATCCGTTGGATCTAGAGGGTAATTGGTTGGGACGGCGCAAACAATGGAGCAGTTCGACATAAACACTGGAGCGGCAAAAGAGCCACACTGCCGCATTCGGATGTCTTGGCGAAGATTAGGCTGACAAGGCCGACTTTCGATAACTTGCAAGGCTCTCCTTTAGTTCCCTTCGTGCCTCATCTCTGTGCATCTGCAAGCATTACGAGTACAGGCGCACGGAACCTTCTACGCATATCCTCGCATGGTGGCTGCTGTTGGAGATCGCAAGTGCTCACGAGCTGCAGGATCGTCGTCGGCCTCAGGTAGTGGCTGTTTGATCATCTTCAACCTCGCAGAAGCGTGGGGAAATCTACGCGCCCTTGGGACAGACTGGGGACGGCAAGAACGACTACGAATTTCAAGATGTCAGAATGCGCAAGGGAACTGTCGGCCGCTCTCGGTCAATTGGAGGTGAACATCAGATATGCGAGCCAACTGCCTTCCATTGTTTTGCTAACCCAGGGCCATTGCCCTCTCAAGACCGAGAAGATTTGCAAGCTATGACAGATGCATGACAAGCAGACACTGTTCATCTTGCACAATCGTGTCTCCCGGCCCACACTCTTTCAACAGGCTTTTTAGGTGGAAATTAAACTGCTTTACTGCCATGTCATGATGATACCAATACCGCTGCCTTTGACACATAGCCCGTCATAAGGAAATTCGTGATCGTAAAACTCCATTCCTACCCTGGAGGCATATTCAAAAAGGCGGACGTTTTGAAGTGTAAATCGTGTCGTAAGTCGTAGCCGAAGTATAGAGTAAGATATGTAGAAACACAGTGGTGAAATGTGATTTCTTGGGACCCTGATCGTCGTTGGGAGGAACAGGAGCTTGATGATGGCAGTATCCTCGCTGTATTGAGAGATCTCGGGAATTTCAAGGGTAAAAGACATTAAGGAAAGGGGTATGAGTAGAATGTGAGGCAATAGCCTGACTTTCATTCTTCATGGATATCGTCAAGAGCTGTGGTGGAACCTTCCTGGATGCAAGGCCTCACATGTCGAAAACACCATGCATTTCATTAACGTACGCGCGTGCGGGGAGTTGCAACGCTCCGAGGTCGAGACTTGACATCGTCGTAGGAGCCAGTGACCATGCCACTTGCTGCGCTGCCTTCCAAGCCCATTTTGCGGCGTTTCATGGCCTCCAGGTCATCACTGCGGCTTGGAGGACGAGAATACTCGTCTTCCTCACGTAAGCGTTTATTTGATGGGGGGACACCATTTTGTTGTGTCGGAGCGTATGGATGAATTGGAGCCGAGTAGTGATCGGCGGCGGTGTTTCCATTCGGTACAGCTCCTCGAGTGTCACTCATAGGGTTGTAAAGGTTGCTGGAAGGAGGTGCACGCGGTGGTGTATGGTAACCCGTCGGCCACTGTTGCGAAGCATTGCTGGGAGGTCCATGGCTGGAGCCATTCGGATGGGATGGAGACCCATTGATTTTGGACGAGACTTGCTCTCCATGCATCGAGCCTGAGCTGTAGCTGTTGTACGAGTCACGGTGGGCATAAGTGCCATTGTTGCTGTGAGGATAGTCGGGGTCATGCTCATGCTCTGCCTCAACATTTGAACCATGACCCACTTGATCGTTTCCCTGGCTGTAGACATCTGCTTTAGAATCACCGTGCTCGCTGTCCGTCCTAGAGCCCGGGGCCCGAATTGCTGGAGGACCCATGTCTTGTTTGTATGTGCTCGGCAAAGGGGGACCTTTTGGGGGGTAATTCGGCTGTGTAGCATACTGTGGCTGCTGAGGAGCAGCTGCCGAGTACATTGGACGAGTGTTGTCATACGAAGCATGGCTTTGGTAGGGTTGCAGACCCGGCATTGTGGCGTTGGGAGGAGTTGTTGCCGGTGTTGCAGGCGTAGAGTGTGGATGGTTTTCCATCATCATTGACTGACCGCTTTGGACGCCACCTGCCATATTAGGGGTTCCCCAATCATAGGAGCTGCCTTGGTTGTTTAATCCAATAGATGTGCTTGAGGCGCTAGTTGGTGGTGTAGGAAAAGTGTGCGCTCGGTCTAAGCCTGGTCTTCCTGCTCCAGGATTTGGGGCTATCGAATGAGGCTGCTGGGAGCCAACTGCACTGTTCATCGAGTGATGATGGTGTAGGGAAGGGGGTTGCGAGCCAGGTATGCCCCCTGGGCCACCTTGTTGTCTCGAGGTGTCAAGCTTCCGGCGGTCAGCTGCAGCCATCACCGCATTGGTCCTGCTTTGGTTTGTTGGATGGTATAGCAAGGCGCCAATGTTGTGAACGAAGAGCGGGTATAGAGACTCTGTTATCTTTTCCTTGTTGGCGAAATCAAGAGCCCGATCAAAGGGTATCCTGTCTCGCGTCAGCACAATAAATCATCATCACAGCTCTAGGCAAAGCCTTACCAAACGCCTTTGAGGTGCATTGGACCAATCTTGACAACATTACGAGTCTTCTCGCTCTTCAGTATGCCATCACGCCGACCTCGAGTCATACCTGCGACGTTGAGGAGCTTGGTGCCATTTATCATGTGATTATCTGCCAGTCAATTAGCGTCTCTTGGAAGAATCTGCATCCTCGTTGGCCCTGCAGGGCACGGCATGCATGCAGTAGATCTCACCATCGCGTCTAGCAACACAGACACCTTTAGCTTCCACCTGGAAGCACATGCAACCCTCATCTTCCCAGAGTGTAGCTGTTACCCGAGGCTTCATACCCGAAGGAGCAACTTGACCACTTGTGTCTGCGCTTTGTTGTGGGTAGCCTGGGGGAGGCCCTGCCGGCGCTCCAATGTACGTGTGCCCCGTTGGTCCAGCGGCAGTCATCGCTGATAATGTCAGACAGTTTCAATCAATCGCTGGGGATATCAATCTTACTTGGTAAGGGCAAAAGACCAGTGTTCATTTGAGGACCCATGGAGGAGGAGACCGGGTGACCAGCACCCTGTGGAGACGTCACACCGTTGGGGTAGCTGTATTGACCATAATGGGTAGGAGGGTAGTTACTTGGACCAGGCTGCAGGACTGGTGGTTGCTGTTGATAGCTGGAGTATTGAGACATTCCTCCTGCAGTCGTGGGTTGAGATTGGTAGGATTGTGCGGCTGATAAATGCGACTGCTCTGAGCCCAAATACTGCTGCTGCTGATTCATTGCGCCCAAAATTTGATCGGTGCTTTGACTATGAGTCTGCACGTGATGCCCTCCCTGCGAGTATTCCAATTGCTCTGCTGAATCACTCGTTGAATCCTGGATAAGAGGAGCTGAGCACTGAGAAGTGGGCGAAGGAGAAGGTGTCTTTAGTCCAGTTGCAGAAGTCTGGTGAGCGTAAGAGCCCGCTTGAAGCGGTGGGAATTGGGCGCCGGGACCGGTTGGTAAGTGATCTTGGCTGCCTGTACGAGAGTAGCTGTACCCTGGGGTGGAGATATAGGACTGGGGTAGATGAAGATCCGGCAAGCGGTCGCCTAGGGGCAGTGGACGTTGGTGGTGGTGTGAATTGAACCACGGTATGTCAGCGGGACCACGAGTTTGGACCTGGGATATCGATGGGAGCTCCAGCTTTTCGGTGTTGACTGTTCAGTGGTCCTGAATGACCCCAAGAGAGGAATGCGACAACTCGCAGGAAGTTGAATGAAAGATCCAATTGGCTGGTGTGTTTTTCTAGCAGTGAACTTTTCGAGCGCCAAAGAGCACTGTGAGTCGACACGCTTCGTATAACGTCGTTTCTGGGGCTTTGGTGGCTACCACAAATTCAGATGCTCATACGTGACGTGGGATCGTTGCGGCCGTTAGGGTAGAATAGTCGGGATCCGATCGCCGGTAGAACGTGCAGTCTAGATGGGCTTCCGTCCGTAGGGTATTTGGAATAGAATTTCTATGAGATCGTGCGCTCTCGGAGCAGCCCACACCTAGAATGAATTTGCGAAATAGAGGACCGGTCAGACTGGTGTACAGAGGGCTGGTAGCAATTGTCTCGACTGGTGACAAGGTGGGAATCTGGTATGAGGTGTCTTGCAGAGTCGGTGATGACGAGGAATCAAGGCATGTATCTCGTAGCGGGTCGTCAGAGCTGTGAGAGAAAATCGTGGAGAAGTTTGCTTGTTTGATGCAGGTGTATGCGGGGAGGATCGCAGGCAGGCTAGAGCTTCACAGAGGTGGAAGGATGGGATTTGGCAGGCAGCGGTCGCTTCAAACACGCGTCTATCGGATAGTGGAACTTTTGGAATAAAGATCGTGGGAGGTCGTTACGCTTCGTGTATCGTGTCGTGGAGTTTCTGGAGAAAGATGATCTCTCCGCAGCTGTCATGTCACATTAGCGCTGCAGGATATAAAGCGAGCGACGGGCAGGGCGCATCAGGGAAGTGTATTTTGCACGTACCACCGGGCTTGCGAAACGCAGGTGCAGGACTGGCAGCGCTGGTGGTGGAACAGAGACAAAGCAATTCACCACTCTCCGCTCCAGTCGCTCTTCCTCTTCGACTTCTTGTCTTGGGTGGAGGGGAGGGGAAGGGAAAAGAGAAGGCTCCGGAGGGCTGGGGTGCGCTGTTTAGCCCGTGACGCTACCGCGCTAGCTCCGTTCTGATGATGGGAGGGACCGACCTGATGATAGGGCGCCCGTGACCGCCAGCAAATCTCACACACTTCCTCAGGCCACCTCGTATGGAGTTGGGAGACTGGGTCCGTTGATGAGCTTGAGGACCCCGTTGCGGTCGAAAGGGCGATGGGCAGCTCCAATTGGGGACGACGAATGGTGGGCCAGAAGATTTGCGCTCGTTACTTATGCGAAATATCTGTTGTGCGTTGCCGTTGGCGCTCCACCCAATTGGCGGTTCTGGACGGCCACCACCTCGACCAGGGCAACCCCTGCCGCAGACGGGCAGACCAGATGAAGGATCTGGAGGGTGAAAGTCACGATCCTGGAGAGGCTGGTGAAATTGTGATGGTGATTCTCGAGCACACACAGACGACGGCCGTTGACTGACAGTGCAGTAGCAGGCAACGGACATGCAAGACTGCGGGAGACGGGCTCTTTTTGATGCACTCCAACGGCTCGGGGCGAACTACAGGGAAAGGGTCGTCTTATCAGAATCCGTGCCTCGTCTGGGGGAGTGTCTTCAGCGAGCGAGACGAGACGAGAGACAAAGGGCGCTGGGGATGGCGTTCTATGACCAACAATTTGATCTACCAATTTACTAAACCTTTGATAGATGGACTGGGCGGGAGAAGGGACCAGGGATCTGTGGTCCGTGTCGATGGGAGCTTCGACGAGAGAAATGTCTCTCTTCCGCTTTTAGGGGCATTAGGGGCTCTAGGGCCATGCACGCTGCAGGCAAGCGAAAGTCTCTGGCCTGGTCGAATCATCGCCCTCAGCTCCTCCTCGACGGATGGGATCTACCCTCGACGGAGGCGACTGATACGTGGGCTTAACTCAGACTACTCAGCCCAGAATTGGTCGGCCCGGGGCTGTTTGAAGATCACGAAAACTGACGTCTCGCGCGATTCCTGCATCGCAATTTGCTTTCCCAGCGTCATGATATCTGGGAGCAGGGCCAGCGTCTGCCCATTCACCCAGCGACCAAGTCGGACTCTGGCTGGGGCCCCGAGACATGGCCTGAATCCCTCGATTGGTAGCGTCGGAAGTGCCAGAGAAGCTAGCGGTCGTGGAGGCCGATCAATTGGCTGTGCTTGCCCTTCCGAGAATCGGATTCTCGTGCCCACGATAAAGACTGCACCTCTTTCGAGAGTCGCGGGGAGGCTTATTCGCGAGGAGGGTGGAGACCCACCACATCCTGGTTGCTGATCACTGCTGTCTCTCCCTCGTCTTTCGAGAAAGAAGCGAGCCGAGACAAAGGGAGTCTAATTTGTCGAGAGTCCCGGCAAACCCAGCCATGAATTGGTGGGTCTACGCAGGCAAGGGAGGGGCACAGCGCTTATGGGACCACCGCCAGGCCGAGAAAGGGCACTCTTTGTTCTATATTCCCCGACGATGATGAATCTGGATGGCGACACGGCGACCACTCCAGCCTGCACCGTCTGAACCACGTCTGGGAGGTCGTAGTACCAGTTCGTAAGGGCTGGCAGGCGAGTCAGGCTAGTTAGATCGCAACAAGGGCACTAGGTGCAGGCTTCTTCGATCCGCGGGAGGTGTGTGGAGAACTTCCGCCCACTGGCCGCTGATAGGCCGCCGAGGATTTGGTGGCTTCGGTTGTGACAACGCATCAACCCACACCGCCAAAAAGCATAGAAGCGCCGTATGCCGTATGAGAGATGGAGCAACGTGGCACAAGCAAACGAGAGCTCGCACCCACCCAGGCATCGCAACTCTCTGCTGATCCTCTCTGGCGCTCCTCTTTCTTGCTTGTCGTCGTGCAGAGAGCGCAGAAAGGAGGCTGTGTCGGCTCCTGGTGCCGAGGAAGCAGGAGCATCGGTCACCCTTCGAGCCACGCTTCCCACGGTTCTCGTGCCTCGTTTGCCCCCCTCGCCCCTTACATGCGTTCCTAGAATGAGCCTCTGAAGGCATGACGGCGTACGGGAAGATCTACGAGTAATGCAAGGAGGGCCGCTGCGCAGATTAAGCTCACACCGCATCCGCCGCATGCTTTGCATATGTCTCACAATCCGATTTCTTCTGGAAAGTGGGCAATCCCCGTTTGGCAGCAAATCAGCAGGACAAAGGTCCGATGTGAAACGGGCTGTACCTGGGGACAGGCCAAGATGATGTGTAATTCAGGCACGCACAACGAGCGCCATGGTGTTCCACTGATTCAGCGACCACTAGGCAGCCTTACCCAGTGGACGCTATCATCATTGGCCGGTGCACTGATTGGCGCACAGGAGCTTTTGTTCTCTCGATAGTGGTTGCCCTTAGGTCCCGCTCTGGGTATGCAAGTCTGTGACCGGGCTCTGCCGTGCTCTGCCTCCGGGGGATCGGGGAAGCCCCGAAGGGAGGCGCAGAAGATCAAAGCCAGCTGAACGTCGTCCCTTGAAACTTGCATCATCCACACTGCTCGTCGCATGACGGCCATTGTCAACATTGTTCAATCGTCGCCGGAGAAACAAAGAGCAGGCTGTGATCTGGGGCACATCCCAAAGGAGCCGATCGAGCCTGTCACTTCCTCAATCCGGATTGTGGGGACCAGCGTAGGCGAGCAAATCGCAAGCGACCACGTCGAATCCCCCCTCCCCAGGCCTTCCCCCAGTCACGGGTCCTTTCGCACAGCAAGCCACCGAAAAGCAATCTCGGGGGAAGCGCCAGCCCTCGAGAGAGATTAGCTGAAGCCCAGGGCGATCACATTATCAATTCCAATTCTTGCCAGCTGCTGGCCCGTATCTGATCAGCCAATTTGACTTTTTCGCGTTACAGGCGCAGAACTACGCAGCACTACCAAAACACTACCCACCCGCACCTCCATCATCGACAGACAACGGCTTATGCAGCTAACCTGGACACCCTCGACCGGCTATCATTGCCCTCGTTCGCCCCCGGATTGTCAGAGCTGACTGCAGCGCGGAATCGGGGAGGCTAAGGCAGCTAGCGGGCTAAGCAAGTACTTATGTACCTATGTCACGCATGCAGCTGAGGCGAGAGCCGCAGGTACCACATCTGCTCATGCACGATCTCACTTGAAACATACACTTAGCCGACGACCTCTGATTGTTCTTCATTCTTGACGTCCATCAATGACGATGAATCGACCCCCAAAGATCGGGGAATGATGCACTACGCCTCGAGGGCTGAAGAAAGATAGTGGTGGCCAGGCTCTTCAGCAGTAGTTATCGCACTTTATTGACACGCTTGAAGAGTCTCAGTGGGTGTGCACGAGTTGCTAGCATGGATATTGAAACAAAGAAGCATGTTTCATGATTTCGAATGACATATCTCTATACTAAAGACTTGACGATTATGCTGCTCTGGTTCATTCGAAACTATTGTTCTGGTGGTGACTGAATGGCCTTCTGAAACGAAGAAGCTGTACACAGCCATTGGGGGACCAAACGGAAGGCCTCATGCCTGTGTACGAGGCTCGGCTGCGGATGATGATTTGGTCTGGTCGAGGCCCAAGTTTGCCATCAAATATTCCACGCGGGTGGGCGATGCAATGTCCATTTCCCTAATTCCAGCTAGAAGGTCTTCCAGAGTCTCACCAGCGACTCCTAGCTCCAGCTTGAGCGCACTTCGGTGTGAATGTTTGGAATTTGTATCCATGACCCCCATCAGAAAACATAGCCACGAATCAGGAGCACTCAAGTCGCGGCGAATTTTTGCCTTCACATTACCAGGTGCACTCTCGGCGCCAGAGCGACTTGACCCAGGGTATGGCTTCGGGATCCGAACGCTGCGCCCGAGGGTATCCTTCAGGTCGGTATAGATTTCTTCTATCTGAACAGCCCATACACTCCAAACTTGATTGAGGATACGGTCTGGTTCTGCGTATGCGCCAAATTGCAGCTGAGGGCGAGCCGGATATTTGAGAAATATCCTCAGGAGCCGACGGCGATCTTCAACATCGTCGATCCCCACTTCGATACCCACTTGAAGCAGGGAGAGGAATACATCCTCGACATCCTCACCGTAGTTTTCCCAGAGGTAATACAGGACGTTGGCGGCATCGTTCGTAGTGTACGTTCCGACATCTCCTAGGAGGTCATGCGTGTTCCATTGTCTACTCGGTAGAGACGGAGCCCATGAGCCGTCCACCAAGTGTTCCTGATCCATCTCGTTGTGTTCTCGTTTTTCAAGACGTATGGAAATGTAGGCTGAGTAGATCGGTAAGCTTTTTCTCCATTGATTATGAGGTTTTGCGTAATCTGAATATTCCTGAGGTCTCACTTTGCGCAGTGAGTTGATAGGTTCTTCACTCTTTGTGAGGAGCTATGTCTTTGAAGCTTGCACTGTATTGTAGATCAGTGTTGGCCGAGATACATTCACCTCACGTGTGAGTGTTGGACGAGACTCGCTTACAGATTCACTACGGACGCTTCAATCTATTTTCTAAGCGGGATCGTGCCATCATGTTTCACCCTATCTATACCGTGCCAATGCCGAATTACTTAGACCTTCCAATCCTAACACTCCTTGGGAAGAGTATTGCGCACGAAGAGGACCCAAATCCACAGGGTTGGGATCACACGCCAAAGACAGATTCGAGAAGTTCAAATCCATCATCTTACCTTCAATGAACCCTCGTCCAATCTTCTCAATTCTCGGCGACCGCTCGACGATGCCTTTCAAGTCCGAAGACATATCCTCGACTTGACTCGACCAGTCGCTCCACTCCTCATCATAGGCAACCTCTGGTGCCTCGTCTTGATTAGTGGAATCTAGCATGGCCTACCTGGATAATTGGAGAAATTCCACAACAGGCGGACATGTTGATGCTCTGAGATCTGTACATACCTTGCTGCATCTAGCAGCTGAGCGAGAGCGACCTCAACTGTATCCGCCCAATCGTTGGAGTCCTGGCATATGAGTTCTGCTGCAGTACACTCCCAATCATCCTCATAATGGATGGAGTCTTGCAGACAGCTTTTCCAAAACTCTCTTCTGGGAAAGATTGGGAGCTCCATCTGATGTTTGATCATCGTACAGCTCTCTGTCATGGTTCCAGAGAAGAAGTTACTTGGGAGTTATCGGCTCCAGCGGTGAGTAATTCCTTAGGCTTCCTACGGTGCCATGCTATTCTCCTCTCAAACAAAGAAACCTGATCACGTTCACGAACATAACTTTAAACACTTGTCAACATCACAAAGACCTCCCTGATCAATCACCATCACCCCCTTATCCCCGCAACAAAGACCCCCTCACCCACCACCCCATAAGTAATCCCCAGACAACTCCCCTCCGTCTCGCTCATTCCACACTCTCATAATCACAACAGACCCCCAACACACACACCCACCCCCCAAAAGAAAAACCAATGCCGCTAATCCTCCAAACCCTCCAAACCCTCCCCCCCCTCTCCCCCTTCCTCACCGCCCTACAGCACACCATGCCCTCCCCCTCCCCCGTCACCCTCACAATCCTCTTCTCCCTCACGCTCATAACCCTCAGCATCCTCTATCTCCACCCCCCCACCCCCCCCACCCCCCCATCCCCCAAACAACCCCCCCCCCCCCCCACAAAGCCCCCCACCCCCCACCCCCCCCCCACAACACCCCCCCCCCCACCCCCCCCCCCCCCCCCACCCCCC
>JAABUP010002442.1_pt1 | contig 35945 bp, 32 predicted proteins | sample 5559201 | NCBI WGS metagenome assembly JAABUP01 (sample SAMN10711887, study PRJNA513373) | rock metagenome | isolation source: Antarctica rocks | place: Antarctica
GAACAACGATCGGCAATCACCCCGATACCGACCGCCGGTCAGATAAGCGACGACGGCTTCACCGACGTCCACCGGCAGCGGCAACGACTCCACCCGGTCGCCCTTCCCGCGGACCGCCACTGCACCCGCGCGCCAATCCACATCGTCCAACCCCAGCCGGGCGACCTCGACGGTGCGTAACCCCAACCGCGCCAACAACAACAGCACCGCCCGGTCCCGGCGGCCCACCACCGTGCCCACATCGCAGCCGGCCAACATCGCCTGCACCTGCGCGGCCGGCAGGCCGCGGGGCAGGCCCGCCCCCCGCCAACCCGCGACCGTCGGGACCGCCCCCACCAACGGCGCCGGGATCAACCCCGCCACATGCAAATACCGCAACAACGACCGCAACCCGGTCACCATCGCCTTCGCCGACCACGTATTGCGGCCCCGGCAATACCGCAGCATGAACCCGGCCACATCCCGGGCCGACAGACCCGCCAACGCCGGCACCACCGGCTCCGACAGCTGCGTCAGGAACGCCCTCGCGTCCAGCAGATAACAGCGCACCGATTCCGCGGCCAAACCTCGCTCACCGACCAGGAAAGCCCGGTACCGATCCAGCACCACAGCGACATCGACCTCAGCCGACGCCACGTCTACCCGCCCATCCACCATCACGACCTCCTCGATCACAGGGCCCGATGCCCACATCAAGGAAACCGCCGAAAAACCGCTATCCAACCATTCGGATTATGCCGACCACGACCACCCCACCAACACCCCCAACCAGCACCAACACACCCGCACGCCGCATAATCCGGGAGCTCACATAAGCAGACGATTTCGCCGTGCTCGGCGATGGCACCCGGAACCACGTCGAAGCTCTACGAGAAGAGATCAGCAGCGTGTTGGCGACCATGGGTTTGACCTTTTCGGAGGCCAAAACCAGGGTGGTGAACATGTCCGAGGGGTTCGATTTCCTGGGTTTCCACATTCAGTGGAAACGTAAACGAGGAACGAACACCTGGCACGCCTATACCTTCATCTCCGACCGGCCTATCCGGTCGTTGAAGGCGAAAATACGTGCCCTGACGAACAGGACGTCACAACAGTCCCCAGCGTCCGTACTGATCAGACTCGGTCAGATCATGCGCGGATGGTCCACCTACTTCCGTCACGCCGTCAGCAAACACACCTTCTCGGCCCTTGCCCACTTTGTGTGGCATCGGGTCGCCCGGTGGCTGATGGTGCGGCATCACTGGAAGTGGACGGACTTCCGCCGACGATTCACCGGCCCTGGCGGCCGGTGGCAACCACTGTCGGCGGACGGGAAAGCTCTGTTCAATCTGGAAGCGGTCCCGGTCACCCGGTACCGCTACCGAGCGAACATCCCGAGCCCCTGGGCGCTGATCCCCGCATGACGGCAGTTTCCGCGGAGAGCCCGTTGCGTCGAGAGGCGCACGGCGGGTTCGGCGAGCGGCCTGGGGAAACGGATCCTGAGCAATCAGGACAACGCGCCCCAGGCCGACTCATCTCCAAAACCTTGTCCAACCGGTTGATCTCACGCACCCGATCTTGGGTCAGGATCACCCGGGTGCGCGTGAGGTCCCGTAACACCCGGATCGGTGCCGGCGGAACGAACGACCCTCGCACCAGACCGTGCGCAGCCAACTCGGCCAACCATTGCGCATCGGACACGTCGGTCTTGCGGCCCGGTAGGTTCCGCGCGTGAGCCGGGTTGACCAACATGACTTGGAACGGGCCACCTTCGAGCAGGTAGTAGAACGGCTTCCAATAATCCCCGGTAGCTTCCAGGACGACCAAGCTCACCCCGGCCGCGGTCAGATGATCGCGTAGCCGCAAGATTTCCGCAGTGACGGATCCGAATGTGCTCACGGACTTGGCGTAGCTGCCGCGGCGCTTACCGGGTGATCGAACGCAGACCTTCACATCGCGTTTGGACACATCCAGCCCCGCGCATCTTTCGTGAACAACTTCCATGCCCTGTCATCCCTTTCCTCATCGACGGGGCCGCTGCTCGGTGATGCAGCGGCCCAGGTGTCGCCTCGGGGAGGACTGGGCAAAGCTGGAATCTGACACGCGTGCTCGAAGCAACAATCCACCGTTCCCGTGGATGGGTCCTCCACCACCAAGCTGATATCCGGGCGCTCACGCACCACTGTCTGATCGGCGTCGTAACCGAGGCGACACCCTCATCCTTCGCCGCGACGCACCCAGCCGCCACGGTCAGGGCGGCCCAATTTTCCCCGCTCCACGGCGGGCGGAACGCCCGGCGAAGCTGATATGCGCGGGTTGGCTACCGCAGGACCGAATGTTCGTCGGGAGCGTTTCGCCTGTCTAGGAGCGAGCGTCACCATAGAATGCCGAGAAGCGTGCCGACATTCTGGCTGCTCATAGCCGAGTCGCGAGTCGCTCCGCGCGCTGCCTGTCACCCTTGCCGGCTCCCGCCGGCGGTCTGTGCGGCAAGGCCCCCTGTTTCAGCCTCGCCTGGTCATAGCGCCGTCGCCCGGTGCGTCGTTCATGACGGCCAGCGACCAGCACCATCCGGCCAACTCTCGGGCCACGCCGACCGCGGCGACGGTGGGTCGCTTGTTCCGGGCGTCGAAGCGTCGCCACCGTTGATTCAGGCGGTGGTTCGCCTGATCGGCGCGGTCCCGCACCGCCGGTGGCTGCCCGTCGCGGCGGCGGATCATCTCCGACGACAGTCGATAGGGTTTGCGGTGATGCCAGGACGATTCGACCAACAGTCGGCGGGCATGTCCGTTGCCGGTCTTGGTGATCGACCCTTGCGAACGCGAATCGCCGCTGCTGTTCTCGGTGGGCACCAGGCCCAGGTAGGCGCCGATGTTCTTCCCGGTGAACCGGTGCCAGTCACCGAGCTCCACCGCCAACCCGAAGCCCGTCAAGACGCCGACGCCGCGCAAGCAGCCCAGCCGGGAGGTGACCGGCGACCACTGCGGTTCGGTGGCCATCAGCACGATCTGCGCGTCCAACCGGTTCCGGCGTGCGGTCGTCGTCAGCACCGCGTCGAAGGCGAACTTGACCCCGGGTTTGTCGAAAGTCATCGACCGAAGCCACTTCTCGTGGGCGCCGGTCCACGCGGACCCATCGTCGTAAACGATGCCCTGCCGCAGCAACAGCTTGGACAGGCGGTGCCGGGCCCGCATCAGATCACCCCGGACGTCCTCCCGCGCCCTCACCAGGTCCCGCGCTGCCTCCTGAGCCTGTGATGGGATCGTCACCGTCGGCAGCTCACCGATGCGGACCAGCCGGGCGATCCACTCCGCGTCCCGCCGGTCGGTCTTCACCCGCGCCGCCGACGGCCGTTCCATCTTCGACGGCGCCAACACATGACAGACCATCCCGGCAGCCAACAGTGCCCGCGCGAGCCCGAACCCGGTCGGCCCGGCCTCGTAGGCGACCTCCACCATCCCGGGCAAAGTCTTTGCCCACCGGACGATCTCATCGGTCCGCGGTGAGATCCGCATCGTGTTCGTCTCACCCGAATCGTCATCCACGGTGCACGCCCAAACTGACCGGGCGTGAACATCAAGCCCCACAACCGTACGATTCCTTGTCACCGGCGTCTCCCGTAACTGTGTTCTGGCCACCGCGCCCAATCGCGGTGGTGACCCACGTCAACTTACGAGTGAGACGCCGGCCCTGCCCATACGGTCTAGGACCCCGGTGGTCACCTGGGTGGTGACGGATTCCAACTTCCGGTGGGACTTTCCTGCTGCTGGTCGGTGGGGTTGGTGCAGGTCAGGTTAGGTAAGGCAGCATTGCGAGTCTGGGCCAGGCCGTTGATGAACAGGTGCCGGTGCGGTGCCCGGCGGATAGGCGCAGCCAGACGCGGCGGGATCGGCGGCCTATCGTCCCGGCCACTGAGAACAGCCGCAGCCGTGGTCGTTTGGGTTTCCACCGGCGGGCGTCGGTGCCGGTCAGGGCCAGCATCTGCATCCAGGCAGTCAATTCCGTGGCCAGCTGGACGACAGCGATCCAGATGCGGTTCGGAACAAGGTCCTTCAGTGGCAGATTTTCAGGCCGGTGTCCTTCGCACCGCGGATCCGGTCCCAGCAGCGGGCCCGGCGCCGGTGCCGCAACCCCAAGACCGCCAATTCCGTAGGTGATGTTGGTGACAAGGCGGTCAGCCGGTTCCCGTCGATGCCGGTGAAGCGCAGCTGCGCCCCGGGTGCGGCCGTTCGGCCCGGACGAGCACCCTCATCCCCGCGGGCCAGGACCGCAGGTCCAGCATCCCGGTGAACTCAGCGAGCCACGCCCCTTCTCGGGCCCCACGGTCGGCGTCGTAGGCCCCCGGGGTCCACGCCGCGGCTGGGAGTTGGTCGATCCTGGCGACCATTTCGTCGGACAGGCCGAACCCGATCGAGTAGGACAGCCCCGCCCAGACTGCCATCTCAGGAACTCGTGGTTGCCGTCACGCCGTCGGTGCGGATCAGCATCTTCCGGCTCCGGCCGCCCCTGGGATGAAACTGCAGTTGGCGCACCGCGTCCTTGGTGACCTGGATCTGGTCGGCCGCGGTGTTGGAGCCGGCGTTGCCCTTGCGGAGCACTCCGGGGTACAACAGCTAGTCTTAGCCTGGATCCGTGGATGATTAGCGTCGTTTGTTCGGCGTGTGAATGGGGAAAGTGCCCTCTGACCTGCGAGGATCGTGTTTGTCAAGAACGCGATAACGCCGGGTCTGGAGGGCACTTTCAGTGAGATCTTCCCATGGTTGGCGGCCGGGTGATGCCACATTCGATGAGCCGACTTTGGTGTCGTGTGCCGGGTTGGTGCCGGTGATGGCATTGGCCGAACAGGCAGGCCTTTCCGACCTTTTGGGTCGGGTACGGATCACCGGGAGCCGGGTGCGGTCTGGGGCGGTGAACCCGGCTGGGAAGCTGACCTCGATCCTGGGTGGGATGTGCGCCGGCGCGGACAGCATCGATGATCTTGAGGTGATCCGTGCCGGTGGGATGCACCGGCTGTTCGATGGGGTGTACGCGTCGGCGACGTTGGGAATCATGTTGCGGGAGTTCACCTTCGGCCACACCCGGCAGCTGGCCGCGGCTGGCCGGGAGCATCTGGTGGCGTTGGCCGGACGGACCGGGCTGCTGGCCGGCGCCGAGCAGCGGGTATTCGTCGATATCGACTCGCTGCTGCGACCGGTGTACGGCTACCACAAGCAGGGCGCCAGCTTCGGGCACACCAAGATCGCCGGACGGCAGGTGCTGCGCAAGGGTCTGTCGCCGCTGGCCACCACGATCAGCACACCCTCGGCGGCGCCGGTGGTGGCCGGGATCCGGCTGCGGGCCGGGAAGGCCGGCTCCGGCAGAGGCGCCGCCAGCATGGTGCGGGAAGCGATCAGCACGGCCCGGCGGGCCTGCCCGGCCATCGGCGGCATCTTGGTCCGCGGTGACTCCGCGTACGGCAGCCACCGGGTCGCGGCCGCCGCCATCGATGCCGGCGCCGGGTTCTCGCTGGTGCTGGCCACCAACGCGCCGATCCGCCGGGCCATCGCCGGCATCGCCGACGACGCCTGGACACCGGTGCAGTACCCGAACGCGGTGACCGACCCGGACACCGGCGAGTTGATCTCCGACGCCCAGGTCGCCGAAACCACCTACACCGCATTCACCAGCACCAACACCCCGATCACCGCCCGGCTGATCATCCGCCGGGTCCGCGACAAAACCGATCACGGCGAGTTGTTCCCACTCTGGCGGTATCACCCGTTCTTCACCAACAACACCGAACCCACCCCGCAGGCAGACATCACCCACCGCCGGCACGCCATCATCGAAACCGTGTTCGCCGACCTGATCCACGGACCACTGGCCCACCTGCCCTGCGGCCGATTCGCCGCGAACTCGGCCTGGGCCATCCTGGCCGGCATCACCCACAACCTGCTCCGCGCCGCCGGCACCCTCACCGGCCGCGCCTGCCCGGTCGCCCGCGGCGCCACCCTGCGCCGAAAACTGGTCAACATCCCAGCCCGCATCATCCGCCCACAAGGCCGACCCCGGCTCCGACTACCCCAGCACCATCCGCACGCCACCACCTGGCTATCCCTGTGGCACAACGTGTTCCGCTGCTACCACAGCCCACCGGCCAACTGACACCCACCAACCACCGCCGCCCAGGCCCGACCAGAAACCACCCCGGAAAGCTGGACAGACCAGCGGACACCCCGCGCTCCCACACCGGCGAGCCCGCCCGGGCATCACACCAAGATCAACTACCCGCCCAACAACAGCCCGTCCACGGATCCAGGCTAAGCTACACCGACGAGGCAGACGCTGAGGCGGTATTGTGCCTGATCCTGTGTAGAAGCGAGCTAAAGTGTGCGGACTATTGGCAAGCCTGGCTCCGGGTTGGGACGACCGCGCCGACCGAGTTGCACTCTCCCTCCACGAGCGGGGACCCGACGCAGCTGGCGTCCTGCGCAGCAACGGGGCGACTTTCGTGCACACACGCTTATCCATCCTGGGCTTGGGCGCAGCGGGGGTGCAGCCGGTCCAGTCCGCCGATGGGCACCAGATATTGGTCTTCAACGGCGAAATCTACAACTTCCGTGAGCTAGCCCGTATGCACAGCATCACCGATGCCGTGTCCGATACCCAAGTGCTATTCCAGATGCTGGCCCTTCTGGACGCCGCCGAGGTGATCGCCCAACTACGAGGAATGTACGCATTTGCCTATTGGGACCAGGTCAAGCAGCAACTGGTCGCGGTACGTGACCCCATGGGCATCAAACCCCTGTACCTTCACTCCGACCCTGCCGGGCTTCCTACGCTGGCCAGCTGTCTGCCGGCGCTTCTCGTGGCGGGAAATCCCTTGACCATCGATCCGGTCGGTCTCGTGGAGTTCCTCGCCTCTGGGCACACCGGCCCGGTGCGTACCGTCTACCAGGAGGTCAGCAAGCTGCTGCCGGGCAGGTTGTACCACTGGCAGCTGCGTGATGACGGACGAATTGAGGATGGTAGCCGGCCGATTGAATACGCGCCGGCCCCGCGACTTCCGGTTCAGCAGGCGCTCACTGACAGCGTCCGCGCCCATCTGATCGCGGATGTGGAAGTCGGTGCTTTTCTCAGCGGCGGCATCGACAGTACGCTGCTGTGCGCGCTGGCGACCCAAGAGGCCGGCCCCATCAAGACGTTCACGGTGAGCTTCCCCGAGTCGCCGTCACGCGATGAAAGCCCACTCGCTGAGTGGAACGCGAAGCTGATGAACAGCACGCATCAAAGTATTCCAGCCACTTCACAGTCCATGACCGATGCGGCCGCGAACTTTATGCGTCAGCATGGCGAACCTTTCGGCGATGCTGCGTGCCTTCCGTTGACCGTGCTCGCGGCGAGTGCCGCGCAGAGCGTCAAGGTGGTGCTGTGCGGCGAGGGCGCCGATGAATTGTTCGGCGGTTACAGCCGTTACCGCGTCTCCCGGCACCTTCGTCGCCGAGAGGTTCCAGCGGCCCGGCTCGCCAACTTCTGGGGTCGTAGGAGGGGCGCCGCGCCGTGGGCGCGGGCCCTGGAGGCAGGGCTCTGGGGTGGTGGGTTCCGTGCGCATGCTGCCCTGCTGGACTCAGACCTGCCGCTACTACAACGGATCGCGCCCCAAGCAACTCGTGAGTACCTGCAGGCAGCTCAGGAGGATTGGCGACTACTTGCCGGCGACAGCAGCCATCTGGACGCGGCGCGCCGTTACGACAGGGAGCGATGGCTGCCGAATGTGTATCTGGAGAAAACGGACCGATCCACCATGGCCAGCAGCCTGGAAGGGCGGCTGCCATATCTGGACAAGGTGGTCGCGGCAGCCGCGCCACAACCCCGACCCGACGGCACCCGCAAAATTCCGCTGCGAAATGCACTCGAGGAAATCCTTCCACAGGTGCGCTTGCCGGACCGGAAGAAGGGGCTTGCCGTTGACATCTGGGCGCTTCGCGCCGCGGGGTTGGACCGGCACTTCCAAGCAGCGGTGCACGGCGCGACATCCGTGCTGGTTCGAGCATTCGGCGCGGAGGCAACCCGTGAACTGGCGTATCGAGCTCAACGCTCTCCAAACCTCTTCTTTCGACTGGCCATGCTGGGACTGTGGGAACAGGAATTTCAGATCGACCGCTTCCCGATCGGAGAATGATGCCGCTGTTACAGCAACTTGCACGCGCCCCGGCACGACGCAACGCATATCAGATCGCACCCGCCCCGGTGGGGAAGCTGAGTTCACGGGAGCAGCTGGCAAATTCGGCTGGCTAGCCGTGGACCCCAGGCGTTCGTGTCAAAACTGGCAACGGCGCGACGGTAGCCGGCAGCACCCATGGAACGCCGCGACTCCGGATTGCGAAGCGCATCTAGTGCGCTACGCCACTCAGCTTTGTTGCTGGCGAAAAGCCCTTCGAGCCCAGCCGTTGTGACGTTGCGGTTGCTCTGCGTTGGAGTGGCGATGACGGGAATGGCATGAGCCATAAACAGCACCGACTTCAGTGCGGATTTGCCCTGGACCGCGGGATGGGCCAAGTCCAACGGGTAGAGGCCCACCGACCCCCGAGTGAGCGCATCCGCTTCCGCCGCCGGACTCCACGCCACCTGCGTGACCTGCACACCGGCTGGGACTTCGATGACCGCGCCCACCACCAGCACCCGCCACCCATCGAGCGCGTCAGACATATCATTCAGCCACGCCTGAATGAAAGGCCCGGTCGAAGGCGTGCCGACCCATACCAGTAAGTCGGGCTCGCGGTCGAGCTCTGGCGGCTGGTGAGCCGGGACTGGTACCGGAGTCGGCACCAGATGAACGGATCGGGCACCGTGTTGTTCGGCCCAGCTCGCTGCGTGCTCGCTGCCCGCCCAAACCTCGCGGGCCGTACGCGCCAACCAGGCGTACTTCTCGTAGCCTCCGCTGATCTGCGCCCGGCCTGCCGGGCGCGCCCACAACGCGTCGTCCACATCCCAAATGATCGGGCGGCCCCTTCTGGTTACCAGCTTCTCCAGGGACAGGTTGTTCAGCGGCAACGCCTCGCGCTGGAGCAGGAGCACGTCACAGTTCAACGCGCCGCGGAGAGCGCGGCCGGTGTTTCCCAGGCCACGGGCAGCAGGGCTGATACGTCTTAGCCCTCCGTGCAGCCACTGGTCCAGGTCGTCGTCCCCGATAAAGGTGCACAAGCGACTAGAGATGGCCAAGTCGGCAAGTGCCTTGAGGACTGGCGCGATACGCAACCGCGTGCCAGCGGCACGCATCGGGTACACCGTGGCAGCGAGAACCTGTGTCATCGGAGCCTCCCGTTGTGCTGAATGATTTTCATCCGATGGCCAACCCACCAACCATGCCGCGGCGAGCCAGCGTTGAACCTATCGCATCGTTAAACCTATCGCATCATTGTGCAGGTAATTCCCCAGGTCGTGTTCACCTAAATCCCCACGCTGTTGGTTGGTGTCAGGTGACTCGAGGGAGGTCGTAGGCTGCCATCCATTCATCTGACCAGGCGTCGAAGGAATAGTGCTTTTCGACCGCCCCACGCGCGGCTGCGCCAATTGCGCTCCGCGTGCTTGAGCTCGAGTACAGGAGGGCCTCCAGCGACTCCAGCCAATCGACATCCGTGGTCGCCACAGCATACTTGAAGCGACTCGCTGCCAGCAGATTGGCGCCGACAGGAGAGACGACAGACGGCAGTCCGACTGCCGCGTACTGTAAGACTTTGTACGCGCATTTACCCGTCGCGTATTTGGTGTTATCCAATGGGCCGATCCCAACATCGGCACCCGTCAGTTGCGCAGAAAAACCTCGATAATCCCACTCTTGACGATCAACCATATGATCCAACCCACTCAGAGGCTGAGATCCTCGACTGATCACGGTGAGTCGTGCACCTGTTCGCTCATGCAGGGCACGCAAGGCGTCCCCAATTTGGAAAATGTACTTCTCTGTAGCCAGGCTGCCGATCCACACCAGTTGTGGAGGATCGCGCAATTCGTAGTTAACCTTGCGCAGATAGCGCGACGGGTCGACGCAGCTGGGAATGATTCGTACATCTTTCGTGTAGGCGGATGCCCAGTCGGCGAGGAATTCGTTGCCTGCAACAACGCGGTCGGCGTTGCGTACCGAAGCGAGACACTTGACCGGCTTGGGAAAGACTCGGGTTCCAATACTTCGCGGGAAGTCCCATTGCAGGGCGTCATCGAAGTCGTAGACACTCAGGGCGGCATTGCGGAGGAGTCGAGCCTCAAGTCTCCCGCGACTGAACGGGCTTGCCTCTCGATGCAGTAACAGCCGATTCGTGGGACGGCGTGCCAACGCCCGCAGCGCAGCCTCGGCCTCCAGGACCCTGGCCGGCTGCGTTATAAGGGTCCTGGTGCCAGCATCCGCTGTACTGATATAGCTGTTCACGGAGTAATTCAGGTATCCGAAGTGATCTAGCCAGTCGAATACTCTTACACGAGAACTTCCCGCCTGGCGACCGTAGGGAGTAACGGATACTAGATCCATTTCAGCATCTTGGCCTTCCCGGTCGATTCGTACGTGATCCTTTCGGGGGCGTCCAATCGCCCAGCACCGGGCGTGACCGGTGTGCCCGGAGCAGTTCGCCGCTATTCACTTAGTCGGCGCGCCTTCGCTACTGAGGCGAATCCGGCGCAACCGCACCGCCGCCGCAATCGCCATGACGACATAGCCGATCGCGCTTGCCAGCGCCGCACCGTTCATCGCGTACGGCGGTATCAGCGCAAGATCGAAGGTACCCACCAGGATAAAGCCAAGGAGTGTGAGCTTGGCCGCGCTGTTCAATCGACCGACGGCGTTGATACACGCGACGTCCACGAGATACGAGCCCATCGCCACCGCTCCGACCAGCAGTATGCGTAACGGTGTTACCGCCGCGAGGTAGTCCCGGCCAAACAGGAAATCTATGAGCCACGGACTCACCAGTCCCAGAATGGTCGCGCCGGCCATCGATATGATCAGGCTGGTCAGGCGCGCCCGACGCATGGCTTCCAGCTGCATGCGGCCAGATGCCAAACGGTGGAACATGGACTGGCCAATACTGATTGGGATAAGAAGAAGTGCCTCGGTCATCGTGACGGCGATACTGTAGATTCCGACTGCGGTGGTCGTTGCCAGAAAGCCAAGCAACAAGCGGTCGATTCGGAAGATGAAGGTCTGGCCGAGATTGGTGATGAGTGCGGGCAGGCCGCCTCTGATCTGTAGCATGCACGATCTCCACGAGAGTGAGACCGTCAGCGGCAGGTGGACTCGGCGGAACTGAGCTAGAAGGTAGATCGCACAGCATGCCTGACTTAAAGTCACTACGAGTAACGCCCGCTCGAGCGTCAAGCCCCAGCTCGCCCAAATGGCCAGTACCAGAACGAGTTGCAGGGCGGCCGCGAGAGGATCGCCCCGAGACGCCCTCCCATTGTACCCAAAGGCGTATATCCCGTCGCGAAGCAAGTAGGACACGACGTTGAGTACCGAATAGAGGACGAGGAAGAGCAGGACCATGAGATTGGGCAGACTATCGGTCGCCCATAGGGCCAGACCGCCGAAAATTGAGGAAATTGCGAACTGGGCGGCCGCGAGCACTCCAACCAGGCCAAAATAGTCCTCGAGTGGGAGCCTCTCCTTCGCCGAGACCAAGTGCACCCGGGCAAACGTGTTGGTCCCGAACGAACCGAGCACCATGAGCATGCTGGACAATGTTATGAAGATGACCACGATCCCGCGATCATGGGGCCCGAGCGCGCGTCCCGTCACAATCGCAAAGATGCCCATCAACAATGCGAGCGCCGCGCTGTTGAAAGTGACTGCACCGAGACCGGCGCTGGACGAGCGCCCCGTCCGGCGCGCCGCTCTGCGCTCCTGGACGCGCGTTCGGAACCGACCCCGGCTTGGGGCCGCTGGGTCCCGGTCTCCCTCCACGTCGGCCGATCTAGCTCGCTGCATGAATGCTGCTTGTTTTGAGGCTCGTCCACGCGCCGCGCTTGAACTGCACGTACCGACGGCGCGCGCTTTCGATGGACGGAAAGGGAGCCGCCCCAGACGGAGGACGGCGAAGTCCGCGGACTCTCATGTTGCGTTCACAGATATTCTACGGTCGCGCCGGACATCCGGTGCCGTGTGTCGAGAATGAACGTGGTGGTCGCAGCTATCGCGTCGTAGTCGAACGCGTTGTGATCCACGAGCAGCACCACGGCATCGGCGGCGTCGAGCTCGTCGGGGGACACGTCGACCTGGATCACCCGGCTGTCGAAGTATGGGGTGGTGACATGCGGGTCGGCCACCCGAACCTCGCAACCCATGCCCAGCATCAGCTCGACGACCCGAGTCGACGGCGATTCGCGGGCATCACCGGTGTTCTTCTTGTAGGCCAGGCCGAGCACGAGGATCCGGGACCCGTTCATGGACCGCTTCTGCTCGTTGAGCGCCACCACCAGCCGGCGGATCACGTAGTCGGGCATGTGATCGTTCACGTCATTGGCGAGCTCGACGAATCGGAAGCTCTGCCCAAGCGCCCGCTTGACCCGCCAGGACAAGTACGAGGGATCGATGGGCAGGCAGTGGCCGCCGACGCCCGGGCCCGGCGTGAACTTCATGAAGCCGAACGGCTTGGTCGAGGACGCGTCGATCGCCTCCCAGACGTTGATGCCCAGGTCGTGGGCGAACATCGCCAACTCGTTGACCAGGGCGATGTTCACGTGCCGGAACGTGTTCTCCAGCAGCTTGGTCAGCTCGGCCACCTTGCAGTCGGACACCACCACGACCCGGTCCACCACCGTCGCGTAGAACGCCTCGATCCGCGCGCTCGATTGCGCGTCGATGCCCGAGACCACCTTTGGCGTGTTGACGAAGTTGAAGTGGGCGTTGCCCGGGTCGATGCGTTCCGGCGAATACCCGACGTAGAAGTCCACGCCGGCCTTGAGCCCCGAGCCGCTCTCGAGAATCGGTACGAGCAATTCGTCGGTGGTTCCGGGGTAGGTCGTCGACTCGAGCACGACCGTCGAACCCGGCCGGATGTGCGGTGCGATGTCGGCCGCCGACTGCTCGATGAAACCCAGGTCCGGCAGGCCTTCGGTGAGCGGTGTCGGGACGGTGATCACCACGTAGTCGAAGCCAACAGCCGCGTCATAGGTGGCGCTGGCGGTGAACCGGCCCGACGCCAGTGCCTGCCGCAATGCCTCGTCGGAGACGTCCTCGACGTAGGACGTTCCGGCGACCAGGCGCTGCGCGCGTGAGGTATCCACGTCCAGGCCGACAACCTGGTAGCCGACCTCTATGGCGCGCATCGAGATCGGCAGGCCCACGTAGCCCTGCCCGATCACGACGAGCTTCTCGGGCGTGGACGCACTCGAGAACTGTTCAGTCAAGGCGGTTCTCCCAGCAGAATGGTCGGAGCGGGCGCGCAGGACCGAATGTCATGGTCATCGCGCGGGGACACCTTTCACGGTTACCCCGGCAGGCACGTCACGGACGACGCACGCGCCCGCACCGAGCGTCGACCCAGCCGCCACGGTAAGCCCCTGCAACACGACAGACGCGGCACCGAGGAGCACACCGGCACCCACCGTGCACTCGCCCGACACCGTTGCGGCCGGATTGACGGAGACATAGTCAGCGAGTACCGAATCGTGCCCTACCGTTGCGCTGGGATTCAGATGTACATGCGCTCCGATCGTGACGTTCGTGGAGATCTCCACGCCGGCGCAGACGATCGCGCCCGCCCCCAGCCGGCACAGCGATCCGACGCCGGCTCGCGGGTGGACAAGCGGCGGCGCGCTCGCGCCCGCGGCCGCGAACCGCTCGGCCAGCCGGCGCCGAGTGCTCGGAGCGCCCACCGCCAGCGCGTACTTCGTGCTCGCCCGGGACGACCCGAGCCAGTCGTCGATTCCACCGAGATGGCGTACTCCCAGAGCCGCCAGCCGATCCAGGTTCGCAACACTCGGCCCGTCGTCGAGCACGCCCAGCACGGTGAACGGAGGCGACGACTCGGCGGCATTGATCGCGGCCAGCACGTCGAGGGTTTCGCGGCCGAATCCACCCGCACCAACGATCACTAGCTCCGTGGTCATGTGTTCGCGTCCGTCGAGCCGAGGAATTCCGACATCGTGGCCTCACCGTCCGCCGAGATCCCGTTGCGGCGCAGCACGGCTCGGATCGTCAGCACCAGGATGCGCAGGTCGAGTGCGAAGTTTCGCCGCCGCACGTAGTCCAGGTCAGCCGCGAACTTCTGCTCCCAGGTCAACACGTTGCGTCCCGACACCTGGGCCAGGCCGGTGACGCCGGGCCGAACGTCGTGCCGCCGGGACTGTTCCGGCGTGTATCGGTCCAGGTATTGCATCAGCAGCGGCCTCGGTCCGACCAGGCTCATGTCGCCGCGCAGCACGTTCCACAGCGTAGGCAACTCGTCAAGGCTCGTACTGCGCAGTCGCGCACCCAACGGAGTCAGCCGCTGGACGTCGGTGAGCAGGTCTCGCGCCTCGTCGGGCTCCCGCATGGTGCGGAACTTGAACAGCACGAACGGCTTCCCGTCCCGGCCCGGGCGCTGCTGACGGAACAGGACCGGCCGGCCCAGGGCCCGCGCCACCAGCACGGCGATGCCGGCCTGCAGCGGCGCGGTCAGCACCAGCCCGACCAGGGACGCGACGATGTCGATCACCCGCTTACCGGGGTCGTAACGCCGGGTTCGATCGCTTGGGGTGTGGTTCATCGGCCGGCCACAAAGGTTCGAACGGCGGTCAACACGCGATCCAGGTCGGCGTCGGTCAGGCCCGAGCCGCTGGGCAGTGTGAGCCCGTGCTCGAACAGCCAATCCGATCCGCCGTTGACCATCGACGGGGCGGACGCGAACACCGGCTGCCGGTGCATGGGTTTCCAGAGCGGCCGACTCTCGATCTCCTCGGCATCGAGCCGCTGCGACAGCTCGGCGACCCTCCACTCGGCGTCGTCGACGACGATCGCGGTCAGCCAGCAGTTGTCGGAACGGTCATCCCCACCGTCGAACAGGCGGACGCCGGGGACCTCGGCGAACAGCTGCCGATAGGCGTTCCGGATCTCGCGCCGACGGGCGAGAATCTGGTCCAAGCGGGCCAGCTGAGCCCGCCCGAGCGCCGCGAGGATATTGCTGAGCCGGTAGTTGTAACCGATCTCGGTGTGCTCGTAGTGAGTCACCGGCTGGCGGGCCTGCGTGGACAGATAGCGCACGCGATCGGCGAGGGCCTTGTTCGAGGTCAGCAACATGCCGCCGCCCGACGTCGTCATGATCTTGTTCCCGTTGAACGAGACCACCGAGGCCGCGCCGAAGGAGCCGGCCCGCCGGCCTTGGAAGGACGCGCCAACCGACTCGGCGGCGTCGACGAGCAGCGGCACGTCCAGCTCGGCCGCGAGTCCGGTGAGCGCAGTCATGTCGGCGCACTTACCGAGAAGGTCCACCGGCACGATCGCGCCGATCCGCCGGCCGTTCGCCCGCACTTGACGGGCCGCGCCGGCCAGCAGGGCGACATCGATGTTTCCGGTCTCGCGGTCGGAGTCGACGAAGAACGGTTCGGCCCCGACGTAGGTGATCGCGTTCGCGGTGGCGGCGAACGTCATCGTCGCCGTGAGCACGACGTCGCCGGGACGGACGCCGAGCGCGAGCAGGCCGAGATGCAACGCAGCCGTACCCGAGCTGAGCCCAACGCCGTGCGCCACGCCGACGCGCTGCGCCATTTCGGCTTCGAAGGCATCGAGATCGGGCCCGGCCGGTGCCACCCAGCCCGAGCTCATTGCCTCGAGGACATACATGGATTCCAGCTGACCGACATCGGGAGCCGAGAGAAAGATCCGAGTCACGGTCAGCCAAACCATTGAGTGAATATGTGTATCCCCATGCCTAAGAAGCTATCGGGAGTGGGGAGATTCATGTGCCAACACCGGGCCGGACGCGCCCGGAAGGAACCTCGCCAGCTATCGCAAGCTGGTCCTCATTACGGGACATCCGACGACAGGCCGCACGGAGCTCGGAAATCAGGACCCCACGCTTCTCGCTGAATTCACCGGCCCGCCCAGGGAACCCGTTCAAGGGCGGAACGTCGACATGGGAGACCAGCGGATGCACAGGGCGATGGTCGGGTTCCCCCTCCCCGAAAAGATCCTCATGCATCTTCTCGCCATCACGCAGCCCGGTGTACTGGATTTCGATCCGTTTGCCCGACAGCTCGATCAGGTGGTGCGCGACGTCGTCGATTTTCACCGGTTTTCCCATGTCGAGTACCAGCGCTTCGCCATCGCGACCAATGGCCGCCGCCTGGATCACCAGCTGGACCGCCTCCTCCACCGTCATGAAGTAACGGCTGACGTCGGGATGCGTCACGGTGATGGGCCCGCCACCGGCGATCTGCGCGGCGAACGCCGTCAGCACCGAGCCACGGCTACCCAGCACGTTGCCGAATCTGACGCTCAGATAGGCGCCGGCTGCCTCCGCGGCGACGGCGGCGGTGAGTCCCTCGGCAATCCGCTTGGAGTAGCCGAGAACACTGACCGGGTTGGCCGCCTTGTCGGTGGAGATGTTGACGAAGCGCTGAACGCCGGACAACTTCGCGGCTTCCAGCACCGTCAACGTGCCCACGACGTTGGTTTTGATGGCTTCGGCCGGGTACTGCTCGAGCATCGGCAGGTGCTTCAGTGCGGCCGCATGAAAGATCACCTCCGGGCGACGCTCGTGGAAGATGTCGCGAATGCGATTCGTGTCCCGGATATCGGCGAGAACGACTTCCGGTGAATCCAGCATTGCCCTGCCGTGAATCGATAATTGAACAGCGTGCAAAGCAGATTCGTCGCGGTCCAGCATGATCAGTTCGGATGGGTGCCATCGCGAGATCTGCCGGCACAGCTCGGAACCGATGGAGCCACCGGCGCCGGTCACCAGGATTCGCCGGCCGGACAGGTAGCCGGCCACCGCGGCCAGGTCCGTGTCGATTTGGTGCCGCCCAAGCAGATCCGGTAGATCGATGTCGCGGATGTCCCTGATGCCAACCCGGCCGTCCAGCAGGTCGTTGACTCCTGGCAGCACCTTGACCGCGATACCCGCTTCCGCCGCCCCATGCGAGATCTGCCGCAGGAAGGTCGCATCGGCGCTGGGAATCGCCACCACCACCGTCGACGCGCCGGTTTGGTCGGCCACTCTTGCCAGGTCGGCGGATCTGCCCAGTACCGGGACACCGTCGATCCGCAGGTACCGCTTCTGCGGGTTGTCGTCCAGCAGCCCGACCGGATTCCAGCGCGACCCGGAATCGCCGTGCATGGACCGAATCAGCTGACGACCGCCGTTGCCCGCGCCCACCACCAGAACCGAGCTGCGCTCCTTCCGCTGGCTGGCACCGGGGCCGATCTCCCGAATTCGGCGGACCGTGGCCCGAGCCCAGGCCATCACCACCACCGCGCCGAAGGTCGCCACCAGCGGTATTGACCGGGGAACAAACGATGGAACCGTGAGCAGGTTGACCAGGAAGAGCAGGCCACCGGCGCTGACGCTGGCCAGGCCGAGCCGCAGCATCTCGTCCAGACTCCCGAGAGCGGCTCGTCCCTGATGCAGCCGCATGATCCAGCCGATCAGGATGAAGGTCGCCGCCATCACCGCCCCGGCGACGATTGCCCGCCCCCATGGCATCCCCGCGGTATCGAAATCCAGTCGAGCCAGCGTCGCTGCCGTCACCGCTGCTATCCACACCACCGCATCGAAGCCCGCCAGCCAGAGCCGCCGATGAGGGGATAGCCGGTCTATCAGCTCTCGGCCGGATACCAGCGACATCAGTTCCCCTTCCTCGAACGGCGTACGAGCCACCTTGTTTCGGCGTCGGAGCGAAGACCGAACACCACATCATAGGTTTACTCCGGTACCATCAGCACGCTGGGATGCACGATTTTGGTACCAGGCGACCATCGCGGGGAAGCTCCCGCCTCACCGACGCGGAGAGCAAATACCGTGGATTTGCGGGAACAACTCAGGATCCTGCGCCGCCGGTGGCTGTTGATTGCGCCCTGTCTGCTGCTAGGTATCGCCGCGGCGGCCTTCCTGACCATCCGGGCAACGCCGGTGTATGCCTCGACCGCCCGGCTGTTCGTCTCGACGCCGACTTCCGCCGACACCAACTCCAACGCCTACCAGGGCGCGCTGTTCTCCCAGCAACGGGTGGCCTCGTACGCGGATCTGATCAAAGGCACCACCATCGCCCAAAAGTGATCGACGAGCTCAAGCTCGACGAAACTGCGCCCGCGTTGGCGGCGCAGATCACCTCGCAGGCAGTGACCAATACGGTGATTCTTGAGGTGACTGCGAGCGATCCGAGCGCAGATCGTGCCCACCTGCTGGCCCAGACCTTCGCCGAGGTGTCACCGCCTACGTGCCGCAGCTGGCGAGCGCGGCAGATCCGTCCGCCGCACCCATCAAGGCCGTGATCTCCGACGCCGCGACCACGCCCGCTGCGCCTGTGTCGCCGCGGCCAGTGGTGAACATCGGGCTCGGCGCGGTGCTCGGCCTGTTGATCGGGCTGGGGCTGGCGACGCTGCTGGAGAAGCTGGACACCACCATCCGCTCGCCCGAGGCATTGCGCGAGGCGGCCGGCGCCGCGTCGCTGGGCATCGTCCACTACGACCCCGGCGCGGTGAAGCGACCGCTGGTCACCGAGCTGGATTCTCATTCACCGAGGCTGGAATCCTTCCGGGTGCTGCGCACCAACCTGCAGTTCCTGGACGTCGACGAAAAGTCGAACATCTTCGCCGTCACCAGTCCACTGCCGGGCGACGGTAAGACCACCACCGCAATCAACCTGGCCATCACCCTGGCTCAGGCCGGCCGGCGCACGCTGCTGCTGGAGGCAGACCTGCGGCGGCCAAAGATTGCCGACTATCTACACCTGGAACCGACGGTCGGGCTCACCACCGTGCTGATCGGCCTTGCCAACGTCGAGGACGTTACTCAGCCGTTCGCCAACGCCGCCGGGCTGGATGTGATCACCAGCGGGGTGATGCCGCCCAACCCCGCCGAGCTGTTGCAGTCCAACGCGATGAAGATGTTGCTGGCGGATCTGCGAACTCGCTACGACGTGGTCATCGTCGACGCTCCACCGATCCTCCCGATTACCGATGCCGCCCTGCTGGCCGCCGCCGTCGACGGGGCAATACTGGTCGCCCATCATGGAAAGTCCACCAAGGATCAGGCGTCCCAAGCCCGGTCGAGGCTGGATTCGGTCGATGCCAAACTGCTCGGCACCGTTTTGAACTTCGTGCCCAGCAAGTGGCCCTCGGGATACGGAAACGGGTATGGGTACGCCTACGAGTCCAAGCAGGGGCCAATGACGGTGCCGGGCCAGGACCTGCAGCCGCCCACCCAGCTGGTCAACGCTGTCGGCGGGAAAGATCTGCTACCCGCGCGCCCGTCGGTCGAGGCGCCGCACACCGCCAGTAGTGAGAACGGGGCAGTCCCGTCGACCGAACGATTCGACACCCAGCCCCGTGCCGCCGGAGCGCACGCTCACCCGCCGACGAACCGGTGCGTCGCACCACGACCGGGCGCGATCTGCGGCACTGAGCTCGCTGTGGCAAGGCTCCGCCACGTGAAGCATCGCCACAGCGTCGCTGGCGCTGCGGCGCTGGCCCACGTTGGCGGCATCGCAACAGCGGGTCAGCCGATCAGGGTGAGCGCGGGCCGGCTGGTCTCAGGCCGGTGGCGATAGCCACCGCTGCGGCTTGAATCGTGCCGGCGGCCAGCAGGTGTGCCTCCGGTGGACCGCTGTACGGGTCGGCGATGTCGTAGTCGTCCAGCTCGACCCTGCCCCGTGCCGCGGCTGCCAGTCGCACGACTTCGGAGAGATCCGATGCCATCGGCTGATCACGCCGCACCACAGCGACTGCGGAGGCGAACTCCTGCAGGGTGAACGTCCGCCACAGCGCTCGTGGCACCCGCTCCAGCACGAAAGATCGATGCTGGCGTGTTGCTGTCAGGATTAGGTCCGCCTGCTCGCACAACCGGTCGGTCAGCGGGCGAGAGCGAAAGTTACTGGGATCGCCGCCGAGGCGGCGCAGCTGGTCGGCGGCCGGCGGATCCATCGGTGCGATGCGGAATCCATGGGTTCCGGCGCTGGCGACCTCGATCGGGGTGGCCGCGAAGCCTTCGTTCAGCCTTGCCTGACGATCCAGCTCACCGCGCAGCAGATACTCGGCCATCGGTGACCGGCAGATGTTGGCGGTACAGACCGTCAGAATGGTGAAGGTGCTGGCCGCAGATTCGGTCACGGCACCGGGTTCCAGCTGACGCCGGCATTGGCGCTGCTCTGCAGTATGCCGTCGACCATCGCCAGCATTTGGCTCCCGGCCGTGGCGATGGCCTGCGGGATGCTGCCGCGCAGGCAGGCTCGCTGTTTCCACGTCGCTGCGCCGTCCGTGGTGACCATCACGGCCACCGCGCACGCACCTGGGCGAGGTGCCAGACGACGGTGCCATCGCCAAGCGTGGCATCTGCTGCGACATCGGCGCCTGCCTCAACGCGCGTCATACGTTTCCCCCCGCGCGTTGAGTCGGACAATTGCGCACTTTATCGCCTCCAAGGTCGATGGCTCGAGTGCCTGCACGCCGCGCCGCACAATGGCGCCATGAGTATCCCGTCATCCGGCTGCAGGTGTGGCGCTTCCCACTCAAGCCAGGGAAGGCGCCGCACCGCTGGCCCGACCCGACGCCGCTGGCCGAGGTGTTGACGCTGGATCTCGACGAGGACGGCGCGTGCTCTCTACTCAGTGCTCTGAGCAGGTCAATGTTGAGCCGGTATCGCGATGACCAGCGACTTGTTACGAGGCAACCTCGCAGTCGGTGATCACGACTTCTCGGAGCCGTCCTCCCAGCTGATGATGGTCTTGCCCAGCGAGCCGGCGTCGAAGGTCCGCCAGGCCTGTTCCGCTTGGGCGATGGGAAACCGGGCCGGGATCAATGGCGCGATGCCGCAGCGACGACGTTGAGGTCGGACAGGCCGCCGAGCGGGCCGGCCCGGCGCAGGCACGCTCGCCGGGGGTCCTGGTTGGCTCAGGTGGTGAGGTGGGCGGTGATGCCGGCGGTGATGAAGGCGGAGTACTGCTGCAGATTCCACCCGCTGCGTTTCACGAGCAGTTCGTACACCTCCGGGGAGCTGTACGTCCACAGGATGTCGGTGGCCCGCTCGACGGACACCCCAAGGGGCAGCTGTCCGGCTTCGGCCAGGCGGCGGGCGTTCTCGGCCATTCGGCTTCGGCGGTTGTCGTCGAGTTCGCGGGCCAGTCTCGCCAGTTCCGGGTCGTGCTCCGCGGCGACCTGGACGAGTAGCAGGATCGGAGCGACGCGGGGTGCGACCTCCGCGGAAAGCTGGCCCCAGCCGCGCAGCAGCGTCTGGAGATCGCCGGCGTCCAGGGCGTCGGAGCGGGTTTCGGCGGCCACCGGGCCGGATCCGCGCAGGGCGTTCTCGACGACGGCGCGGACCAGCGCCGGTTTGCCGGCGAAGCGTTTGTACACCGACTCCGCGGAGACCCCGCACGCCTGCGCGAGCTTCGGGATGGTCAGGGCGGCGTAGCCCTCACGCAGCAGCATTTCGTGCGCTGCGCCGATCAGCGCCGCGCGGACCTGCTCGGCTTGGGCCCGCCGGGCGGTGCCGTCGTAGCGCCGCTTGACATCGCTCATCGCGCGCTCCACACTCCACCTATTAGTTACAGTCCACTGTAACGGAAATGAGTGTCAGATGACCGCCGACCTGCACCCGTTCCTGGCCACTCTGGTGAGGGCCACGAATGCGCACGACCTGGACGCGGTGGTGGATTGCTTCGACACGACCTACCGCAACGAGGCACCGGCCCACCCGAGCCGGGCCTTCGAAGGTCCGGAGCAGGTGCGGGTCAACTGGCGGCAGATCTTCACCTTCGTGCCCGATGTGCGCGCCGAGGTGCTGCGCTGGGCGGTGGACGGCTCCGATGTCTGGTCGGAGTGGGAGATGAGCGGCACTCGCCTGGACGGCACCTGTCACCTGATGAGGGGCGTGATCATTTTCGGTGTCCGGGACGGTCGGGCCACCTCGGCACGCTTCTACCTCGAACCCGTCGAGGAGGCGAGCGCGACCGTCGATGACGCCGTGCGCACCCAGGTACATGCGGGTAAGCCGTCATGATCGTGGCGACGTGATCGTGGTGGCCGGCGGCAGCGGACTGCTGGGCCGGCAGGTGGTCAGCGAGCTAGTCGCCCGTGGCGAGCGGGTCCGGGTACTGGTCCGCGACGCCGGGCGCGCGCGCAGCCTCCTGGGCGACGACGTCGAAGTGGTCGCCGGTGACGTGCGACGGCGCGACGGCCTCGACGAGCTGGTGGCCGGCGCCCGCGTCGTCGTCTCGGCCGTGCATGGCTTCCTCGGCGGCCGCGGCGCGGGACCGGTCCAGGTCGACGAGCGCGGGAACGCCAACCTCGTCGACGCCGCGACCGCGGCCGGCGCGGACGTCGCGCTCGTCTCCGTGCTCGGCGCATCACCGGACAGCCCGGTCGAACTGTTCCGGGCCAAACACCACGCCGAACAGCACCTACGCCGCGCCGCGACAGCGTGGACGATCGTGCGGCCGGCCGCCTACCTGGAGACCTGGCTGGCGATCCTGACCAAGACCGCCGGCAGGTCCGGTCGACCGCTGATCTTCGGGCGCGGCGACATGCCCATCCGATTCGTTTCGGTACTGGACGTCGCCGCCGTCGTCACTCGGGCCGCCACCGATGCGACGCTGCGCGGACGGGTGCTCGAGGTAGCCGGCGAGCCGCTGACGATGACCGGCCTCGCCCGCTCCCTGCAGGACGCTCGCGGCTGGCATGGCACCCCGCGTCACCTGCCCCGGGCGGTGTTGCGCACCCTGTCCATCGCCGCCCGGCCGATCAATCCGGCCTTCGCCCGCCAAAACCAGACTGCGTTCGCCATGGACACCGGACCGTTGACCGTCGACGTCCGGGCCGCCGACGACCTCGGCTTGCCCGCGCATCCCCTAGCCGACGTGATCGTCGATTTCGTCGCCAGCTGACGCGCGCACCGCCTCGATACCCATTACGGCACGGGCGTGGCTCGGGGTCTCACCGACCGAGATTGCGCGTAGCAACCCCGATTGACGGCAGCCATCAGCGCACAATAGGTCGATGGATTACGCCGTCATCCGGCTGCAGGTGCAGCGCTCACCACTCAAGCCGGGAAAGGCCCCGCGCCGCTGGTACGACCCGAGCCCGCTGGCCGAAGTGGTGATTCTGGACCTCGACGCCGACGGCGGGATCGGCGTCACCGGCGGTGGTGAACGCGTCATTGATGTGCACAACCGGAGGCACCCGCAGACCCGAGATGCCAAAGGCCGGGGCGGGATCAGTGTGATGGGCACGGGCGATTATCTTGCGCTGCGTGAGCGGTACGGGCCGCACCTGGTCGACGGCATCGCCGGTGAATCGGTGCTGGTGGATGCGCCGGACGGGCTGGGCGGCCGCGAGATGCCGGAGACGATCGTCATCCGCACTGCCGCCGGAACCGTTGAGCTGCAAGGCTTCGGCGTCGCCGAACCATGTGTGGAGTTCACTCGGTTCTGCCTGCGGCGGCAGTCGGACGAGCCCGTCGACCAGCAGATCAAGGACCATAGTTGCTGCTGGACGGCGGTGCGCGCGGCTACAGGGGCCGGGTGAGCATTCCCGGCGCCATCCGCATCGGGGACCTGGTGTGCATATCCGGATGACATGACGGGACACAGATGCGAACCTTCGGTCGCTCGATGCAATCCACCTGGCCACTGCAGAGCAGGTTGTCGCGGTGACCCGGGAAGAGCTGGACGCCTTCGTCGCCTATGACGACCGCCTGCTCGCGGCCGCACGGAGCGTCGGGTTGCCGGCCGTCGCTCCCGGGACCGCCTGATCGTCCCTCGGTTCACCTTCTTGGTATCCCCGGCCGGCTGATGGGCACGACGGGTCGAACACGACGATCGGCGAACTCTGGCGGCGTCCCGATGTGTATGGTGTGCGCATGGCGAGGGTCAACATCACCGTTCCCGACGACCTGCTCGATCGCGCCAGGGCAGAAGGTCTGAACGTGTCGCGGGTGGCTGCCTCCGCCTTGTCCGAGGAGCTCGACCGCCGGGCGAAGGTGGTGGCGCTGGACAGGTACCTCCAAGAACTGGACGTCGAGCTCGGTCCGATCTCCACGCAGGAGCAGCAGGAAGCCGAGCAGTGGGCGGACCGGACGCTCGGCAAGTCTGAGCGCTCCATCTCCGGTGGCACCCGAACCGTATGACGCTCGTGCTCGACGCCGGAGGTTTGAGCGCGTTAGCTGGTCAGCGTGCCCGGCTCCAGGAACTACGTCGGCGAGGGCTCTGGCCGGCGCAGGTTCCAGCTGTCACCCTGACCGAAGCGCTGACCGGCGACCACCGTCGCGACTTTCACACCAACCGTTTGCTGCGCGCCTGCCAGATCCGTGAGGTCGATGAGACACAGGCCCGCGAGGCGGCCCGCCTACGAACCGCGACCGGCCGGGCCGGGACCATCTCGGCCGTCGACGCCGTCGTGGCTGCTCTTGCCGGCACACAGCCCGATGCGGTCGTCATCACCAGTGACCTGATCGACCTGCGCGCCCTCGCCGAACACACCCCATTGCCCATCTCCGTGATCAGCGTCTAGCTGCCTGATGTCATACACTGTCACACGTGGTCGAGCAGATTGAGTGGGGCAGCGAGGCAGCGGAGCACATCCGCACCCGTTCGACCCGCTATGCCGAGGCCGTCGACATCGATCCCGCGTGGACCGTCGACGTCCTCAGCGACCCCGACCGACTCGTTGACGAGCCCGACCCCAGATCGGCGCACCTCAACAGCGTCCGCGTCGTCGGCTACTCGCCGACCGCCCGAATGGTGATCACCATCGTGGCGCTGCGCGATGCGCGCGGTGTACTGCATGGCGCGTCCGCCTGGAAAACCAGAGGCGCTCCGCTGCGCCAGTATCTGAAGGGAAGATCTGATGACTGACACCAACGGCCAGGACTTACGGGACTACCGCGAGCAGGCAGAACACACTCGGGACGAACCGCTGTCCGACTCGGCGGCTCGTCCGGGGAGCCAGCGGGCCAAGGTGCTGTCCGTGCGACTCAACCCGGAGGAGTTCGAAGAGCTGACCCGTTACGCCGCCGCACTCGACGCGTCCATCTCTGCGCTTGTGCGCGGGTGGGTTCTCGACCGATTGCGGACTGCATCGGAGTCGCCCGTGAGCACCGTTGAGCGGATCGCTCATGAACTCGAACAGCTGCGTCGGCAATTGGTGCCGTGAGTAAGGCACCGGATCCATCGCGGATAGGGGTTCCGGGCCAGCTCAGGGCTAGCTCAGGCCTAGGGCGACTCGTAGCCGGGCCGGGCTCATGGCGCCGGGTCGGCCGTCGGCCTCCGGGAACGAGTCGAGCAGCCGGATCAGGTCGGGGCGCCGGGTCGGGTCGTCGGCGCACTCGCGCGGGGTGTGACCGGCCAGCGCGGGAATGGGCTCGTCGAGCCAGGCCGCCTCGTACGTGCGGGTCATCTCCTCCAGTGCCGCAGCGATCGCCGGATCGGCCGCGGGATCGAGGAACTCGACAGGCGTCGCCGGACTGCCTGCGGCGAGCCGCTGGGCGGTACGGACGTCGCCGGCGGGTTCCCGGGTCTCGCGCAGCACCGTCATCGACGGGTCAAGCGTGCGGATCGCGGCGAGGACGCGCTCGAAGCGGGCCTCGCTGTTGGCGTGGATGGTGAGCTCGTCACCGCTCAGCTCGATGTGCGCGCGGATCCGCTCCATGCCATGGGTGATCACGTGCTCGAACCACGCCAGCGAGCCCTCCGGCCCGTCGTCGTTGCGTCGGTATTCGTCATCCAGCGCATCGGCCAGCCCGGCCGGGTCGCCGACCCGCAGCGTCGCATTGCACATCACCAGCGACTCGCCTTCGGTGTTCTGCAGCACCGGTGGGGCGAATCGGCGGGACAGGAACGCGACGAGCTCGACCGGGTCCGGATCGTCGTCGAGCAGCGCGAGAAGCTCGTCGCGTTGGCCGACGGATACCGGCTCGATCCCGCCGAAGATTTGTATCGTGTCGCCTGCCGGGACGACGCGGGCGCAGTACAGCTCTCCCACCTTCACCTGCCGGCTGCCGGCTCGCTCGCGCACCTGGTGAACGTCGCCCGTTCGCACGTCCCGCAAGGTCATCCCCTCACCACGCCGCACCGAGACCACCTCGTGCACCGAACGCTCGAGGAGCAGCCACTGCTCGCCCAGGGACCGCTCGTCTGCAGGCAGCAACGAGCCGCGCACGGCAAGGAAGTCGGCGAACGCGCCGCCCTCGAACAGCACTACGTCCCAGGCCAGGCCGTCCTGAAGCGCCCGGTCGAGCGCATCAGGTAAATCCCAGTACCGCGCACGCGCCTCCGCAGCGTCTATGAGTAACGGACCGAACTGGCCGTCAAGCAGGTCCGCGCCCGCCTTCTGATACAGCCACGCGGCCCGATCGGTCAGCGGCAGCTGCTCGCGGTGCAGGTGACACACCTTGTACTTGCGGCCGGAGCCGCACCAGCACGGGTGGTTGCGGCCGATACCCGGACGCGGAGCCGGCCGGAAACGCTCCAGCACCCCCACCAGTTCGTGGTCCGGCGGCGCCCCGGACCGGCGCAGCAGGGCAAGCCCGCGCTCGGCGTCGCCCCGGTCGTTGGCGTAGCGGGCAAGGGACATCAGCGTCAACGGCCACGACGGGTCCAGCGACTCCGCAGCACGGTAGGTCTGCTCGGCCTGTTCGACGTCACCGAGTCGTTCGTACGCCTTCGCCCGCAGCCAGCGCAGTGCCGGGCGCGCGACGTGCGGCGCGAGCGGCTCGGCCGACTCGGCGAACAGCCCCAACGCGACACTCGCCTGATCCTCGTCGGTACTCGTCTCGGCAAGGACGGCAACGGCGACGGCAGGCTCAGCGAGAAATTCCATGGTCGCGCGCACCGTCGTGCGATCGGAGTTCAGCTCCTGAGCGCCGTTCGGTTCCTGGGCGCCGTTCGATTCCTGGGTGCCGTTCGACGGCGCCGAATCCACGTCCGGCTGCGGCAGCTGCGACACGATGCCGGCGAGTTCTTGCCCATCGCCGTTTGCATCGCCACTTGTCACGGCGTCGACCAGCTCGAGCGTCTGCTCGTACAGCTGCACGGTTGCCAGCACGGCCAGCGCCTCGTCGTCGTTCAGGTCGTAGCGTGCCCTGATCCTGGTGATCCGGCCATGCAGGCGCCACCCGCCGAAATCGAACCCGGCGCGGGCCACCCAGTCGCCCTCATGTGCCAGGCCGCTGTCCGAGAGCAGATCGCCCAGCGGTGCGGCCGGCTCGCGGAACAGGCCGCCGTCGCCGGCGCACACCGTCCAGACGGCGAGGTAGAGCATCATGGGTCCGTCCGGACCCTCATCGATCAGGGCAGCCAGCGGCTCGCCGACATCGCACGTCGTCAGTTCACCGACCGCGGCGAGTTCGAACCCGGCCGGAGTGACACGTAACCCGACGAGGTCACCGGCCGCAACGCCCAACGCGGCGAACCGCCCAGGCGGCAACAGCAACACTCCATCGTCGCCGACGGCTGTCGCGGGCACCCCGCGCTCCGCCAAAGCATCGCCGTCAAAGAACGGCGACACGTCCGTGATCGGCGAACCGTCCGTAAGCCGCTGGTAGGTCTGGCTCTCCGTGAGCATCGACAGCGGCGCCAAGTCGGGACCGAACCCGATCATGTCGTGCTCGGCCTCCACCGCGCTCAGGCGGTGTGTGAAGATCCGCCCGTCGAGCAGAGCCGGAATCCAGGCCCACCGATCGTCGGCCAGCGGCATCACCAGCTCGGGATCCTCGTCCAGGACGTCGCCGAGCATCTCCCCCGGATCGGGCCCGGTGTCGATGCCGTCCGCGTTCAGCGCGCTCAGCAGTTCGTCCTCGGTCATCGGACCCCGTACCGACAGAAGCTGTCGGACCGCGGTGGCCATCACCTCACCGTCGGTGCCGGACATTGCCCAGACGCTACCCGGCCCGCTCGGGGCGATCCTGGCCACCCACCCCTGCCCGGTGGCGCTGGGAGGCATGCACGATCCGCGGCCTCGGCGCCGCAGATCCGGCGCCGCCAAGGACGACTGTGCACCATGCACTGCCAGCAGCGCTCGACCGGGCGTCTCGCCCATTGATCGGTGTCCTGGCCGAGCCTAGCGTCAGCGGCGACCGGCGGGCCCGCCCGCTTAGTTGCGTCCGGAAGGCATCGTGATGATTGGTCATGTCGGCGTCGATGACTATGCACTCGCTCGGGTCCCCCGGAGCGCCCGCTACTCCTGGTGGTCGGTGGCGGTGCAGCGATTCGGCCAGGTGTCGGCCCTCAGCCAGTTCCTGCTCGGGTCGACGATCGGGTTCCGGATGTCGTTCTGGAACGCCTTCCTGGCCTTTACCCTCGGCGCCGTCATCCTGGAGATCGTGTCCATACTGATCGGACTGATCGGAGCCAAGGAGGGCCTGTCGACCTCGCTGCTCGCCCGGTGGACCGGCTTCGGCTATGGAGGCAGCTCGGTGGTCGGTATCGCCATCGGCGTCAGCCTGATCGGCTGGTTCGGCATTCAGTCCGGCGTATCGGCGGAGGGTCTCTACAGCCTCGTCGGGGTGCTGCCGACCTGGGCTTGGTCGCTGGTCTTCGGTCTTGCGGTGACGCTCGTCGTGATGGGTGGGTTCGGCTCCATGAAATGGGTCGCCTACGTGACGGTGCCCACGTTCCTGATTCTGGTCGGATGGTCGATCATCAGCGGTCTCTCCGGATTCCGCATCGGTGATCTGGTCTCGTCCGCGCCGGCCGGCGAGCCGATGAGCCTGCTCACCGGCACCACGCTGGTGGCCGGCGGCTTCATCGTCGGCGCCGTCATCACGGCGGACATGACGCGTTTCAATCGGAACGGCGCCGATGTCGTCAAACAGACGGTGGTCGGCTTCACCATCGGCGAGTACCTGATCGGCATGTCCGGAGTGCTGCTGGCCCATGCCATCCGCTCCGACGACATCATCACCATCGTCACCTCGTCGGTGGGCTGGGTCGGAACCCTGGTGGTCATCCTGGGCACCATCAAGATCAACGACTGGAATCTGTACTCCTCCAGCCTGGGCGCGGTGAACTTCCTCGGCGTGATACTGCGGCGGCCGGTCAACCGTGGACTGCTGACCTTGATCATCGGCCTGATCGGCAGCGTGCTTGCCGCCGGCGGGATCCTCGGCAAGTTCACCGATTTCCTGGTGGTTCTCGGGGTGGCGTTTCCCCCGATCGTCGGCATCGTCGTGGCCGAGTACTACGTGGTGAAAATCTGGCGGGGCGACCTCGATCGCACCCGCGATGCGGGGACACTGCCGGCGACTTCCCCGACGTGGGTGCCCGCGACATTGCTGGTCTGGTTGGTGTCGTCACTGGTCGGCCGGTTCGTCGAATGGGGCCTGCCCAGCATCAACTCGCTGGTGGTCGCGTTCGTGCTGTACGTCGTCGCCGGCAAGCTCGGACTGATTCGTGGCTATGGCGTCAGCCGCACCGAGACAGCGGCGGCGCCGGCGGATGTCGCAGCGACCCCGGCGGACGAGATCGCGGGAAAGGTGCAGGCGTGAGGATCGGAATCGACGTCGGAGGAACCAACACCGACGCCGTCCTGCTGGATGCCGACACCGTGGTGGCGGCGGTCAAGGCGGTCACCACCGAGGACGTGACCAGCGGCATCGTCTCTGCGTTGCAGCAACTTCAGGGGCAGCACGCCTTCGTCCCGGGACACATCGACGCGGTGATGATCGGCACCACCCACTTCATCAATGCGCTGGTGGAGGCGTCCCGGCTGGCACCGACAGCGGCACTGCGGCTGGGGTTGCCGGCCACCGCCGCGCTCCCGCCGCTGGTCGGCTGGCCGGAGCGGCTGGTACGTGCGATCAACGGCCGCGGCTACCTGGCCCACGGCGGGCACGAGTTCGACGGCCGGCACATCTCGCCGCTGGACCCCGAGGAGATCCGGCGGATCGCCACCGACATGGGCGAAAGCGGCGTGCGCTCCGTCGCCATCTCGTCGGTGTTCTCGCCGGTGAACGACGAGTTCGAGCTGCAGGCCGCCGAGCTGGTAGCGGAGGTTCTCGGCCCGGATGTACCGGTGTCGCTGTCGCACGAGATCGGCCGAATCGGCCTGCTCGAGCGGGAGAACGCGACCATCATCAACGCCGCACTGCGCGAGCTCGCCGAGGGCATCGTCACCGGCCTGGCCGGTTCGATCGCCGGCGAGGGGATCCACGCGCCGCTGTTTCTGAGCCAGAACGACGGCACCCTGATGGACGTCGACTACGCGCGCCGCTATCCGGTGGCCACGTTCGCCTCCGGACCGACGAACTCGATGCGGGGCGCCGCCGTGCTGTCCGGCGAGAGCACCTGTGCCGTGGTCGATGTCGGCGGGACCACCACCGACGTCGGTGTGCTCACCAACGGTTTCCCGAGGGAGGCCACGGTCGAGGTCAGCATCGCCGGGGTGCGCACCAACTTCCGGATGCCCGACGTGCTCAGCGTCGGCATCGGTGGCGGCAGCCGGGTCAGGGCGGCGGCGGACGGCGGATTGCCCACGGTCGGGCCGGATTCGGTCGGCTTTCGGCTCACCCAGCTGGGCCGGTTGTTCGGTGGTGACGAGCTGACTGCCAGTGACATCGCAGTGGCGGCCGGTCGCGCCGACTTCGGTGACCCCTCGCTGGTCGCCGACCTCGACCCGGCGTTGGTGCGGGGCGCCCTCGACCGGATCGCGGCCGACGTCGCCGATATCGTCGACCGGATGCGGACCTCGGACGAGCCGCTGCCGGTGGTCGCGGTCGGCGGCGGGTCGATCCTGCTGCCGGACGAGTTCCCCGGTCTTGGGCCGGTGCTGCGCCCGGAGAACTATTCGGTGGCCAACGCCATCGGTGCGGCCATCGCGCAGGTCGGCGGTGAGGTGGACCGGGTCTTCGCCATCGCCCCTGGCCAGCGCGACGCCGCTGTCGACCAGGCCAAGCAGGACGCCATCGACCGCGCCATCGCGGCCGGCGCCGACCCGCGGTCGGTGGCCATTGTGGACTTCGACGAGGTGCCGATCCCGTATCTGCCCGGGAACGCCACCCGGATCCGTTGCAAGGCGGTGGGCGACCTGCAGATCGAGCGGGCGTCCGCCGACCCGGTAGCGCGATGACGCCCCTGGTGCGGATCACCGCCGAGGACGTCGGCCCGCTGGCCCGCGGCGCCGCCATTCTCGGGGCCGGTGGCGGCGGCGACCCGTACATCGGTCGGCTGATGGCACAGCAGGCCCTCGGTGAGCACGGTCCGGTCGAAGTGATTGCGCTGGATGCTCTTCCCGACGACGCCATGGTCTACCCGGTGGCGATGATGGGCGCGCCCACCGTCATGGTCGAGAAGGTGCCCACCACCGACCAACTCGCCGCCGCGGTGCAGGCGTTGGCCAGGTACCTGGGACGACCCGTCACGCACATCGCCTGCGCCGAGGCGGGCGGGGTGAACTCGACCATCCCGATCATCGCTGCCGCCCAGCTGGGCCTGCCGCTCGTCGACGCAGACCTGATGGGTCGGGCCTTCCCGGAACTGCAGATGGTGATGCCAACGCTGGCCGGCATCCCGGGGACGCCGATGTCCATCGCCGACGAGAAAGGCAACGCCGGCATCCTGACCACCATCGACAACGCCTGGTCGGAGCGGCTGGCCCGGTCGTTGACGATCGACATGGGCTGCTCGGCCATCATCAGCTCGTTCGCCATGCGCGGAGAGTTGTTGCGCCGCAACGCCGTTCCCGGAACCCTGAGCCTGTGCCACCGGCTCGGGACCGCCGTCGAGCAGGCCCGCGCCAACCGGGTGCCGCCGGTCGGCGCCGTCGCCGCCACGCTGCACGGTCGGGTGATCTTCACCGGGAAGGTGCTCGACGTCGCCCGCCGCACGGCTACCGGCTTCGCCCGGGGTGAAGCGACGATCGCGCCGATCACCGGTACCGGCGACTGTCTGCGGCTGGAGTTTCAGAACGAGCACCTGCTGGCCACCCTGTGTGGGGCAGTCGAGCAGGTCGAGGTCAGCACACCCGACCTGATCATCGTGCTGGACGCCGAGACCGGCGAGCCGATCACCACCGAGGCGCTGCGCTTCGGCCAGCGGGTCAGCGTGCTCGGCGCGCCCGCCGATCCCCGCTGGCACAGCCCGGAGGGCATCGAGCTGGTCGGGCCACGCTACTTCGGGTACGACACCGACCCCGTTCGCTGCGGGCGGCCGGCCGAGCTGCAGGAGCTGACGACGGTATGAGCTGGATCCTGGACGTGGCCCAACTGCCGGACCTGTCCCGCGGGGCCACCCTGCTGGGCACCGGCGGCGGCGGCGACCCCCACATCGGCCGGATGATGGTCGAGGCGGCCATCGCCGAATACGGCCCGGTGACCATCGCCGACGCCGACGAGATCGACGACGACGCGCTGGTCATCTCGACCGCGATGATGGGCGCTCCGACCGTGATGGTCGAGAAGATCCCCAAGGGGGACGAGGCCGTGCGCGCGTTGCGCACCCTGGAACATCAACTGGGGCGCCGGGCCGACGCCACCATCCCGATGGAGTGCGGCGGCATCAACTCGATGATCCCCCTGGTCGTCGGAGCGGTCACCGGCCTGCCGGTGATCGACGGTGACGGGATGGGCCGCGCCTTTCCGGAACTACAGATGGAGACCTTCGGCGTCTACGGGGTGCGGGCCTCACCGATGGTGGTGGCCGGCGACCACGGCGAGACCGTGCTGATCGACGCCGGCGCCGACAACGCCAGGGTGGAGTGGCTGGCCCGCGGCTGTTGCATCCGGATGGGCGGCGCGGCGCTGATCGCCGAATACCCGATGAGCGGCGCGGACGCCAAGCGCACCGCCATTCACGGCACCCTGTCGCTGGGCATCCGGCTCGGCCGGGCCATCCGGGAGGCCAGGGAGCGGCGCGAGCACCCGGTTGCCGCCCTGACCACTGCCTTGTCGGGAACCCTCTACCGTCATCTGCGGGTGTTGTTCGAGGGCAAGGTGGTGGATGTCGAACGGCGGACCGTCGAGGGCTTCACCCGCGGCCGGGCGTCGATCGCCGCCTTCGGTGGCACCGGCGGCGCCGGTGGCGCCGGTGGGGGTGCCACGGCTCGGCTGGACATCTCGTTCCAGAACGAGAACATCGTCGCCGAGCTCGACGGCGTGGTGGTGGCGATCGTGCCCGACCTGATCTGCGTCCTGGAAGCAGACAGCGGCGAGCCGATCACCTGCGAGACGCTGCGCTACGGGCAGCGGGTGACCGTGGTGGCGATCTCCACGCCGGACATGATGCGCACGCCGGAGGCGCTGGCCGTGTTCGGTCCCGCCTGCTTCGGCCTTGACCGTCCGTTCACGCCGATCGAGGAGTTGGCCCGGCTTCCGGGATGATCGCAGGATGGCCGTGCCCCGCCTGCGCCCAGACGATCTCGAGGACTTCGTGCTGGGCGCCACCCTTCTCGGTTCCGGCGGCGGCGGCGACCCGGCCCTCTACGCGCACCTGCTGCTGGCCCGGCTGCCGCCCGCCGGGGTCGCGCTGCATCCGCTCGACCCGTTCTCGGACGCCGTGGTGGTGCCCGTCGGGATGATCGGGGCGACCTCGGTGCTCACCGAGAAGCTGCCACACGGCGGCGAGATCGCGCAGGCGGTGGCCGCCATCTGCCGATGGTCTACAACCACGGCCGACGCGGTGATGCCCGTCGAGGCGGCCGGCCTGAACGCCGCGCTCGCGGTGGTCACCGCCGTCGAACTCGGACTGCCGCTGGTGGACGCCGACCTGATGGGTCGCGCGCTGCCGCGGTTCGACCAGCTCACCGCCGCGGTCGCCGACGAGGGCGCGCCGTCGCTGCTGCGGTCCGCGGCGCTGGTGGAACCCGGCGGACAGGTGCTGGTGCAGGACAACGCCTCTGCGCAGGAACTGGAACGCACGGTCCGCTCCTACGTGGCGCAGGCCGGGGGCTGGGCGGGCGCCGCGTTCGGCCCGTTCGTGGCTTCCGAGCTGGCCGGTCGGGTGTGCGAGGGCACCCTGGCCCGGGCGCTGGACCTGGGACGGGCATTCGGGTCACCCGAGGCAAACCGCGGACCGGCCGCCCGGGCGGCGGCTCTGGGCGGCCGGGTGCTGGCGGCCGGCCGGGTACTCGAAGTGGTCCGCGGCGTATCCGGCGGGTTCAGCCACGGGAGCTTCGCGGTGGCCGACCGATCCGGGGCAATGGTGCGGATCGAGGCCGAGAACGAGTACCTGGTCGCGATAGTGGACGGGGAACCGGTGGCGACCTGCCCAGACCTGATCTGCGTACTTGACGGTCGGACCGCGCAGCCGGTGGCCGCCGACCGGCTGCGGGCCGGCGACGACGTCCAGGTGCTGACGCTGCCCGGCCCGGCCTGGTGGACCGCTCTTCCTGGCCGGCTCCGCGCGGTCGGCCCCCGGGCGTTCGGCTACGACATCGACGCGGTGCTGCTGCCCGATCGCCGGGATGTCGTGGGGCTGGGCGGTCGGCGATGACCCTCAGGGTGCAGGACGCCCTGGCCCTGGACGCGTGGTCCGGCGTGGTGTCGTTGCTGCCCGAACCCGCCGCAGCCGCCACGCCGGTCGCCGGTCGCCTCGCCGGCGTGCGGGTGGTCGCCGGTGTCCGGGCGCCGATCACCGACGCCGCCGGCTGCCTGCTGGTGGTGGCCGCAGAGGTCGACCGGTCGGACTGGCTGCTGGACGTGCTGCTGCGGCGGGCGGCGACGGCCCGCTGCGGCGCGGTACTGCTCGGCGGCACCGGACCGCTGGGCCGGGCCTCGGCCGGGGTCGCCCTCCGGCTGGCCCTGCCGGTGCTGGGGTGCGCTGACCCGCTGACGGCGGCGGTCGCCCTGGAGGTCCATCTGGCGCTGCCCGAGCTCGCCGCGTCCCGGCTGATCACCCGAACCAGCGCGGCGTGTGCCGCGGCCGGGGCCGGCTTGGACGCCCTCCTCGACGGCGTGGCCGGCGCCCTGGACCGGAGACTGTGGTTGCTGGACTCCTCGGCCAACCTGGTCGCCGGCCACGGGCCGGGACCGCCGGCTCATGCCTTCGCGGCGTCCGGTGACCGCGCGGCCGTGACGGCCCGGCTGGCCGGTCCGGTGCCGGACGGCGCGCGGTATGTGCACCGAGAGGTGCAGACCGACCATCCTCGCGGGGCTTATGTGGTGCTGGAGCGTGCGGCCGGCGACGACATCGACGCGCTGACGGCTGCTTTGCAGGTACTGGCCGGCACCGTCGCCGGTCGGCTGGCCACCCAACGACTGACCGTGGAACGCGATGCGCGGCACCGGATGTCACTGTTCAGCGAGCTGTTGCGCGGTGGCGGACGCGGCGGGTCGGACGTGCCCCGGCGGATGCTCGACCTGGGTTGGCAGCTGGACGGCTGGCACATCGGGATCCGGATCGACGTCCCACGGGCCGTCGACCCGGTCGCCTTCCGCCCCGAGGTCGTGCGGGCGTTCGAGGACGCCGGCGCAACCGCGCACATCGTCGAACATGGCTCGGGCTGGGGCGTGTGGAGCACCTTTCCCGGTGCGCCGACCCAGCAGCAGGTGCAGGCGCACGCCGCGGCAGTTCGCCGCGCCCAATGGTTGTTGCGCTCGGGGCTGCCCACGGTGATGGGCGTCGGACGTGCCCAGTCCGGTCCGGACGGCTTGGTGCGGAGCCTCGGCGAGGCCGGTGACGCCGCCCGGATCGCGACCACCCGCGCCGCGGGCGGCCACCTGGTGCACGTCGACCGGCTGGGCTTGAGCCAGTTGCTGCTGGCCTGGACACGCACGGACACCTTCGCGCCCGCCGCGGCATCGTTGCTGGATCCGCTGACCGACCAGCCGGGTGCTCTGCTGGAGACGTTGGGTGCCTACCTCGACGCAGAGTCGTCGACC
>JAABUP010002445.1_pt1 | contig 35928 bp, 45 predicted proteins | sample 5559201 | NCBI WGS metagenome assembly JAABUP01 (sample SAMN10711887, study PRJNA513373) | rock metagenome | isolation source: Antarctica rocks | place: Antarctica
ATTCATAAGTATTTCCCTCTCAAACAAATCAGAAATAAAATATTTGAGAAAAAAACTTTCTTTGCTGAATTGGAATGCCCGCAATGAAAGACGTCGAATGGCACCACTCTGAGTTTCAACAACACAGTGTAACTCGCCGCATCACACTGCGGTACTGCGGCGTACTGCGTATACTGCACGCAGTGCCGCAGATTTCGTCGAGCGTACTGCGGCACAACACTGTACACAACGATAGCCTGTGACACCCTGGGTCTTCGGTAATACTAGTCAGCTTTGACTTGTAGTATCCAGTTTTATCAGCGAAGCAGCAGGCATAGAACAAGAGCGTTTGCACAAGAAGGTCCAAAAGCTTGCTGCCTGAACAAGCTTTCCTTTGACACAAGGAGAGCCTATTCAGTCAGCAAGCCTTTGTTTTCAGTGAAGTAACTTGCATATGCACAACACAGCAGTTTACTTACCAGCTCCAAAGAAAATGCCAGAGTTTGGCCCTCCCTTTGCCCCTTGGCTTTGACTGCGCCAGCAGCTTTCTTGCTGAGCAAAGGCTACCCCAAATTTTGAACGAAGTCTAAAGCTTTGGCTTTCAAACTTGGTCACGTAAGATGCAAGACCATGTTGAGTCACAGAGATGTCATGGTCATGAATGGCAATGTACCATGCCATCTCTAGCAATGCAAATGTCCTGATCAGGACTTATGGGCCCCACTGTAGGCACCACAAAGCACGAGGTCACACGTGTGAACAAGTGCTAATTAGTGCTTATAAGTCTATCCACACTCACAACCAGCTGTTGAGCACCAGCTGGTGAGCTTGCAGCATAGCGTTGATACAGCGTTTGTGACGATCTTAGCGGACCTGCAGACCTAGCTGGTCTATACGTGAGACTTGCAGCACAAGATATGGCCATAGTTACACTGATAGCATCCTATGCTAAATGCGCCCCATACCATATGATATGTATGTATGCATGCTAGATGAACATGATCTCGGCACACAGCAATGTTGGATTGTGCCTGAGGCCACAGTCACATGTGTACAAGACAGCTGTATGCCCTGTGACATGTATTCCGCAAACTACATGGCAGCAGTGTGATTCTGACAATGCACCCACATGCACGCACATCTCCAAACAAGTGGCATCGCGCAATTGCAAGTGTTCAAGTGACCTCCTCAATCTTGCAGGTTTGCTGCTGCTGTTTCTGGGCTCCCTGAGCAGGCATAACAATAGGCGTAGGGGCGGATGTTGGGCTGGCAGGCCTGCTGTTGTCTGGTTGCCTGGAGCTTGATTTTGACGATCCATGCTCATCACAGCGCTGTGCCATGACACTGCCCATCTGCTGGTAGAAAGCTTGCACCTGAAAAGGTATGCAACGTTTTGAGTGAGGACAAATTTGTCAATAAAAGTTGCAAGGCAGCGGTTGTCATACAGCAAGGCAAAGACGACCTGCTGCTACGTCTTGCATGTGGATATGCTCCTCATGCAGCTCTGCACAGTCATACACATTATGCGAAGACACTCTCTGAAACTTGCCCTACACAACCTTGCAGCTTGCCCTCACCTTCTTGTTGTTCTTGTATTTCTGAATATTTGCAGGGTTCTGTGCAACATCCTGCACAGCCCTCATGACTTCTGGATCGTCAAACCCAGCAAGAAGGCTTTCGTTCCCAGCAATTTGCTTGATGGTGTCCTCAGTTGGCATCAGTTCCTCTGATAAAGCACAAATACACTGATGAGCAGCTGTCTCAGATCCTAGAAGCATGCTATGGCCTGACTTGACCTACCTGTCAACTTTTTCCGCATGGCTGCATACTGTTTCTCCTGTTCATCTGGAGGAATCATGAATATGTCTGGAACAGCAGGGCCTTGCCTGGCTTTTATGTGAGGGGTCGCTGAGCTCCGCTGATCCTGCAGTGTTGTGCATTGCTGGTACAACCCAGCGTGTAATAGCAGATTTTGAGGCTGTCATGTAGTGCACGTGGGGGCCAGCAGACCTAACACTGCCCAACCTTGCTCTGTTGAGAAGCTTTGTTAACAGATTTGGCACTCTGTTTATTGAAAAAGCCAGACTTTAGAGGTGCTGGCTTGCTTGAGGTGGTATACTTAGGCGTTACTGTGGCTGTTGCACTTGTCACGGTCCCAATGCCTTTGCTGTTCAATGCTGCTACCTGATCAGCCAACTTCGACAGTGCTGGCGGTGCATCTGCAGGATCTACACCTATCAGAGTGTCTGACTGGGGGGTCGAAGAAGCGGACACGATCACAGAACAAGTGCCAGCGATCAAGCTGACATTTCATCTGGACAAAGATGCGCAAGCGGAGTCAGACCTTCGTCAATTTCCGTCATCGCCTACTAATTATGCGTGTCAGCCGGAATCGGCGTTGCCAGCATGGAGCACGAAACACTGATCATAGAGCTGAAACCTGCGGCTGCGTCATACATTCCTTGCATGCCGTGCAATTTACGTCAGTCACATTTGCAAGGTGAAAAGGCACAGGGCGAGACTCTGCCGAAGTCTTCGTACATTAAATGTGTCGCTGCACTACTAGAAGTTGTCACTGCTGCTGCAAATATGAATTACAGAAGAAGAAGAAGAAGAACAAGATTACAAGCTTTGGCGAGTCAACAAGTGTGAGTGCTTTGATCATGACAGTAGTATTAGGTCTTTGATCACACGCAAAGTTAGACATCTATTTGTTGCACTTTTGTTTGCTTCATGCAAAATGACAATTTCCTGATGATGACTGTGTCTGTCTGCGTCACCTTTTGTCTGTTTTGTTTTCTGATGAAAGACTGCAATTTAGTCAAATGTGCTAGCTGGGCCCAACGACTGTAAAATCCTTGATTGATTGATTGATTGATTCTGGAAGTAAAAGAAGATTACAAGTTCTGGTACGACGCTTCATATGTGACCATCCGAGGCTGCACAATGCATCAGTCGAAGTTGCAACTTGGACAAGGGTACGTACCAACAGACCGTTATCAAATTCTGCACAGCATGCTACCTGCTCATTGGATAAGTGGACAAGCCCCCAAGGCCCTGCTAATCCATAAACATTACCAAATTATAATTATCACCTGCTGCTGACGTGTGATGGGTCAGTAAAAACTATACTACAGCCGGCCTACGCATCTGGGTAATTGCAGTGCCGAAGATGTTTAGTGGCAAACAGCTGCTAGCAAATTTGGAATTACCCAGATGTGCTGCATGGCAATGCTCATATGCTGACTATCTTTTAGCCGTGCCTACGTCACATAGGATCAGCAGAGCAGCTATTCACAACAATGTATCAATAAGTGACCCCAACTGTCCTTGATGGACAAACCCCAGTGTCCTTGATGCAATATGTCCAAAACATGCCTCAGGATAGCTGGAACCAAGTCATCCTGAGGCATGCTATTCAGTGCCTGCTTCAGATTTGGGCATGATCTGCAGCATCAACTCACCAGACTGCAACAACATATTACATTGTGCAGTATGCTTCCCTGCAAACATTGTATTCAGCAAAGAGGAGTTGCACACAAAAGCTGCAAATCTCACCAAGTGCGTTGGGCATTATAGTCCTGTTGTCGTGTACCTTGCTTGTCTAGTCAGGGGTCAAATACACATTTGACAAGACTCAAAGCAGCCTGGTGCGCCTTGCTTGTCTTGTGTTTCGGTGCAACAACATGTCATGCGAACAGCAATGTATGACAATATACGACTGCTTCGTACATCAGGTGCAGGTTGACCAGGGATGTTGCACAGAGGGCGGCCGAGGTGGTCTTGCAGACTTGCCCACCATGGACTTCAAGCATGCAGCATGATGCACGCCTTGCGATATGAATAGTGCCCTGTATCGCCAGGCGGCAATATTTCAAACTTAAAGAGCCGCAGTGTTTAACCCAGTACCAATAGAATGACCCACAAAGTCACGAAGTGGACAAAATCAAGCCTAGGAGACAGAGCGGAAACAAGCAGGTTGCTTGTGACGCCTTGTTGCTTCAAAAGTACTGGCGGTCACCGTTCGCGTTGGACCATCTTTACGTTGGGCAGGGTTGCACGCTATACCAGAAGTTGTCCCTGTTCTTCCTCTTCCCAAGTTCGCGTCGGCTGCTGTCCACGTGATGATCTTTTTGGCAAGCTGGAGGTTGACAGCTGTGCCCACGTACACATTGAGCGCATACCCGTGCTGCAATCAACGGCTGTGGTTCGCAATGTGTCCTCTGCTCACACCCTCGTAAGCCTGCTGATCTCACATGCTGTACTAATCACCCTGACTCCGTAATGCACAAGGGTCATAGATGAACCGAATCAGCTGACTCTGCCCAGGTAGCTTGCCCGAGTTCAGCAGAAACTTGCTGATACTGATATCATTGACAAGCGCACACAGCAGCACAGGGAACTGTTTGCAGGCAACATGGTAATGAGCAATGGCCACACCAACGGCGTCCAGCCTCAAGGCAACAAGGAGGTCAGTTGCATGCATTGCGCTCATGGAACGACTGCACGTTCATGTTTGCTTCGTGCTGCGCTTTGCACCTAGCGTGTTATTACGTTGGTAGTGTCTTCAGGCATCCGTTGTGCAAGTTTGGTTGCCGCTTGATTGCTGTGATGGTATCTGCAGCTACAGCTGAGTTCGACCTCCACTTTGCTGTTGCAGTTGCGCTACCCTAGCGTTCACGATGACACCGTATCCATGACAACCAATGTAGGGACCCCTGTGGTCAGCAACCAGCACTCTGAGTCTGTCAGTCGTAGAGGTGAGTGGCGCTGCAGTTCTGCACTGCAGAATGCCGCTGTTTTGTCTTCGCCTCGCAGTTGAGCTCACGATATGTGGACATTCAGCTCGCTGCTATGCTTGTCAGGTCCTGTGCTTATGGAAGACTACCACTTAGTCGAGAAGTTGGCCCAGGTAGGCCAACCGTCCTGAGGAGGATGACGCAATCTGTCGTCTTCGTTTGCCTTTGTATCCACGGTCCGTTCTGATTCGTACGTCGTAACCCACCTTTTGTGTGCAGTTCAACCGAGGCAAGATCCCAGAGCGTGTTGTACATGCTCGTGGTATGACTGCCAAGGGCTATTTTGAGGTAAAACTCTCACTCAAAACCACCTGCCTTATATGGAGCAGGTCAGATTGTGAACATGACTCAGTCAATCTGTGCATTCTGACTGCGTAAGCTACTGCTCTGTTCCACTGTTTCTTGTTAATCCACTGATCCACAAGCCTTGGTTTGTGCCTGACTCTATGCCTGATTTGCAGACAACTCATGACGTCACAGACATCTGCTCAGCTGAGTTCCTGTCCGAAGTTGGCCGCAAGACTCCCTTGATTGCCAGATTCTCCACTGTGGTTCATGAGGCTGGCTCCCCAGAGTCCCTGCGCGACACTCGTGGATTCTCTGTCAAGTTCTACACCAATGAAGGCAACTGGGACTTTGTTGGCAACAACATGCCTGTACGTACCCTCTTCCTTGCACATATTGCATTGTGCTTTCATTGCTGAACACTGTTGCTTTTGCTGTTCAGAAATGTTGTACTCAGCAGTTCATTCAACATGTTTGTGTTGCTTTTTTGTCTGATTGAGGCATGGTATACCCAGCAGTGCGCCACTCATTCAGGTGCAACTGGCTTGATGCAGGTGTGACTCACTGCTCGAACTTTTGTCGCTTCATGCAGGTGTTCTTTGTGAGGGATGGCATCAAGTTCCCTGACCTGATCAGGTGCCTGCGCCCCAACCCCAAGAACCACCTCCAGGAGGGCTGGAGGATTCTGGACTTCCTCTCACACCACCCTGAGAGCATCTTCATTGTAGGTCACTGCTGTTTGCATGTCTGTATATTGGGTAGTACTGCATCCATTGAATGACAGCCCAATGCAGGAATTTGGGCAATTCATGAGATGTGTGCATGTTTTGATTTGATGTCTCAAAACCTAGTGTGCCAGTAAGGCAATGCCATGATCTGTGTGTTCAGATGGACGTATCCGTTGGCTACATCTTCACAGCATTCCTTTTCTTTTGCCCCTGTGCACAATGTAACCAGCTGTTTGTTTTGCCATGTCTACTTTGCTTTCTTGTTATATCAGCTGTTCTTTAGTGTTTGGATTGTGACTGACACTTGTGCTTGCTAGGCAGCTGATGTGGCTGTTTGTTTTGTCATCTCCACTGTTCTTTCTTGTCATATCAGCTGTTCTTTTTTGTATCTTCATCCCTGACCTTGGAGCTTGCCATGCAGCTGATGTGGCTTTTGGGCCCTCGTGGTATCCCAGCCGACTGGCGGCACATGGAGGGCTTTGGAGTCCACACCTTCAAGATGGTCAACAAGGCCGGCAAGGAGACCTACGTCAAGTTCCACTGGAAGCCCACCTGTGGTGTGAAGGTGCTGACTGATGAGGAGGCCAAGGAAGTGGGCATGGCCAACAATGTGCAGAGCCATGCTACCGAGGACCTATGGAACACCATCGAGAGCGGTGTGTACCCTTCCTCAATTGCACATACAAACTGCATACAACTGTACCCAACAGCTCTCTGTGGCAGCAACATATCTGCCTGCTGTTGTATTGTCTTACTTTGTAGCTTTCTGCATTGTGACCATGCTGTCAGCATGGTGAGTTGTTGATGGCGTTGTCCCCTTGTCCTGCAGACTGCCTCACCAGTGTTCACAATCTTTGATGCATGTTTTGCACGTTGCATGTGACTGATATGCCTTGCCTGTCTGCAGGTGAGTTCCCAGAGTGGAAGCTGTACATCCAGACCATGGAGGTTGAAGATGAGTTGAAGTATGACTTTGACCCTCTAGATGCTTCCAAGATCTTCCCTGAGGATCAGTTCCCTCTGCAGCCGGTGGGCCGCATGGTGCTGGACCGCAACATCGACAACTTCTTCAACGAGCAGGAGATGGTTGCCTTCAACCCTGGTGTCACCCCCCCAGGTTTGCTGCTGACGCCTGAACACTTGAACACTGCCTACCCCAGTCTGTTGGCCTCCCCCCCAACCTCAGGTGTATTCTCCCTCGCCTGCCTTATGAGATCAACTCATTTGTGCCATTTTGTGCAGTTGGCTGTGCTCAGTGCCCAGCACAGGGTGTAGCTCACCCTCTTGCAAGCCGCAAACACAATGTGACGCATGCTGTGCGTTATACAGCATGCTGTCTGGCGCTGAAGTTGCTTGACAGCATGCACAGGCTGCAGCTGCCCTCCATACAAATTCATCTGCAGGCATGGCCTCATGCATGGCCCTCATGTCTCAAAACCCAGTCCAGGGTTTCTGGGCAGGACAGCCTTGGTGATGTCTTGTTGCATGATATGCAGGTATTCGTGTGTCAGATGACAAGCTGCTGCAGTCGCGTGTGTTCGCATACAGTGATGCCCAGAGGTACAGGCTGGGAGCCAACTACCAGCTGCTGCCTGTCAACGCCCCTAAGTGTCCCTACAAGAACAACCACTACGAGGGCACCATGAACGTCACACAGCGGGATGAGGAGGTACAGTAGCACATCCTCTTCTCATTGAGCATAACAGGAATGTGCATACCTTTGTCAAGACATGTATATCATTGAGTGAATGATTGAGCAGAGCACAATGTGCTTGACCTCCTGACTTGTTGTCACCGTCAGCCATCGTGAGCAAAAGCTGCCATGCATAGTATTGTGGTGGGGTTGTATACTGTGCATCTGAAACAGTACAGCAGAAATGGCTTGTTTTGCAATGTGCAGCATGCATGTGGACAGTGTATACTCACAAAATACCTACTATGGTGCAGGTGAACTACCACCCCTCCAAGCAGTATGACATTGATGACAACGCTGCCAGCAAGTCTCACGGCACTGCCTGGACCTCCCCGGCTGCCTCTGGCCCTCGCGTGAAGCAGGGCATCGAGAAAGAGAACAACTTCCAGCAGCCCGGCGAGTACTACCGCAGCTTTGACCGGGATAGCAAGGACGTGTTTCAGAAGCATCTGCTGACCTTCATGACCCACCCCAAGTGCAGTGAGGCTGTGCAGAAGACTTGGATTGGCTTCATGCACAAGGTGGGGTGGACATGCTTGTTGACACAAAGCTGCCTGTCTGCTGTGATTGTTGTTTTGCTTCTTGGGTTGATTGGCTGTACAGTGTGCATGGAGCATGCAGCTTGCAAGCAGTTTGAAGATGGTTGGATCACAGAAGGTACCTTGTCAGTTGCACCTTGTCAGTTACAGGTACAGTACACAGCAGCGTTGTTTAGTGTGCTCTACCAAACAATACGTTGCAAACACTCATTGAACCCTGTTGTGTGTATTGCAGACCGACGCTGAGTTGGGCAAGGAGATTGAGCAGAAGTTCAACGACATGCAGAAAAAGAACTAGGCTGCCTCCCTCGCCTCTTCCAGTCATTGCTGTGTTGTTTTGTGTCTAGCTAGGTCAGCTTGTGGTTGTGTGCTCCAGAAATATTGTACAGTAACGTCAGTGTATGTCAAGTGAAAGATAAAGACAGTGGCCTTCTGTGGAATCATGTCCACACATTTCAATCGCTTATGATTTCTATGGGAACCACTGGTACAGATTGTTGGTACTGCACGCTTGTGTAAGACATGCTATTTCGTGTAATGTGCAGCATTATACACGTACAACTTGCATGGTATAAGGCTGGCTGTATTTGGCAGCTTCCTGGCCACTGCACAGCCATCCCTTGGCAAGCCTTCGGATCCGAGATGAGACTGAGACCTTGCCGTCGCTGTTGCTAAGTACAGCGACCACATACTAGCTCTGTCTGCAGGCGTACTGCATATGAAGCCATTTGGCTATGTCCAATAATGCGTGTTGAAGTGTGATTGTGTATGTGAGATATCTAGATCCAATCTATCAAGGAATGCATGTTGAAGTGACAGCTCTGCTCATGCTGCACAGCAGGAGGTACCAACAGCCACATTCAACAAGATAGATGTACAGTCATCAACTGTGGTAGGCATCACAAAGCATCCATTGTAAAAGCAGTTACAGTGCTGCATTGACATGGGAGCGCTGACATGCTGTAAGTAGACGGACTGAATTCACAAACAAGTCGCAAAACGCCACATTTCAAGCACTCATAGTTTGATCTTCAGATTTGCGTTCAAGAAGCAGCACTTCTTGACCAGCGGATAGACCAGCTTCTGCTATAGACCTAGACTGTATCACCACTGGATCAACAATCCGCCTGGGAAACTGCATGATAAGCTGGTACCCCCCAAAGGGCAGACCCCCCGCCCCTCTGGCATCAGCAAAATCAAACAGCAGCTGGGCAGGCTGACTCTGAAAGAACGTTCTGCTGGCTCTTGTTCCATCTGGCATCCTGAATAGGCAACTGACTGTTGGCTGCTCAGCGTTTCCTGAAGGCTCTGGAGGTAGCAAAGCCTCTTTTTCCTGCACAACACAAAGAAATGACTTAACATGACTAAGGGGCTTTGAACCCTATCACAGCATGGACTTGAGAGATGTGAACATTTGCAACTTATGAGTGAGCTAGTAAGGTTCCCTGCTGATCTATTCATTTATTTGATGTTTGACAGCTAACCGTGCACCCCTTAAAGATAGCAGCTTGTCATTGGTCAAGGGTCCGTCAACAACAGCACATGCATCTTCAGTAGTGACAGCACAAAAGCAAGGCTCACCAGTTGTATTCTTTGCCTGTCAGCTTGTGCCTGCTCCTTCAGATTTGCATCCTGCATGGCCTGCCTGATATTTTCCTCCTCCACCCTGTAAGTCACACATTTCGTTACACTATGATACATACCCTCATTACTCTGCTACAGCATGCACAGCTGTATATAAAGGTGACATGCAACAAAGAGATGACACGGACTGCAGGTCTGCGTCTGCTGTCATGCAGATCAGCTGCAGCAAATATGATACTGTACTGATACCCTTGAAATCAGGGCAGTCATCAAAGGGTATGCACGCCAAGGCTATCTCTGTGGCATTGCTCATTAAAATGGCAAAAGCATAAATCAGGTAGGTCAGACATCCAAAGGAAATTCACCTTTGCATGGCTTCGAGACGTTGCCTTGCAGCTTCTTCCTCAGCTCTCAGCTTGTCCTCTGTCTCAACACTGGGATCCACTTCAGCCTCCAAGTCAGTTTCTGCAACCAGATAAGCACAAGTTCAGCATGACACATGAGTTGACCACATCAGACTATCATGCAATGATTTTGCCTTGTGATAACAGGAGTGCAATGGGGTTGTGAATCTTGCCAAACCAAGTTGTCCAAAACAGGAGATAACACCGACACAAATACACACACACTGACAGCACTGAGATCAGCTTTTTGGCAAGAATCGAAGGATGTAAGCTGCGACTCTCTGTGCAACTGAGGACAGCACCATTGTGCATTCCAGAGTGCATCCCAAAGAACAAACAGACTTAGTCGTTTCGTGATGTGGAAGGGTGGCAGGCCAGGTAGGTCTGATGCTCACCTATGATAGAAACTGCAGGCTCTGGTTTCAGAGCCAACACTTTGAGGTCATGAAGTGTGCCAGCATAAGATACTTGCACCCACTCCCCTTGTGTCAGGGTGCTGTGAGTGAACATGGATGCCTGAAGGACCTGCTCTACACCATCGCCTACTTCTTCTTGGAAGCCTGCTGACCGGGGCTGGAATCTCACATAAGTCCCTGCAGACGATTTGGACGTTGCCATTTCAATGGGTTGTGTGATGGCCATGCTAGACGGCAGACAAGCCGACAGACAGACAGAGGCACGGACTTGTGATTTACGCTCCAGTGTAGTCTGTTGTGTTGCAACATTGCAATGCAACGCTTGGCTACATTACTGAGTGCATCGGCGATACCTTTTGGCAGTTTCTTATATGTGACAATGACATGACCATGACACTGCCCATCCCCAGTGGTCAGTCCCCAGAGGTTTCTTATCAAGTGTTCTGGGACTCCCACGGTACCCTGTGCTGCTGAGAAGTCTAAGACACCAGCATGAAGGCTGCGCCCTGCTGATGTAGATAGTTCAAACAGCATGGCACCGTTCTTGGGTGCATCTTGCGACATCAGCGCATCTCCAGCAGACTTTGGCAGCCGAATCTGCATGCAATATTTTGACAATGAGCACACAGATTTTGCACACGACACGTGCATGCATGAGGCATGTCAACAGTAAGAGCACAGCAATAGCAGATGCACTGTGATCATGACCTGGCATGAGCCGTGCATAACAACATGTGTGTGTGTGATGCAGCCGCAGCCTGTAGTGCATTGTATGCACACGATTTACCACTCCACACACCTTGTCGGTGCTGCGCTTGATTCCCATTTGCTCTACTAGCCCAGCTTGAAGCGGCACAGCCATGAGCCGCTCCTGCCACCACACCCCGTTGTTCTTTTCCAAGTCTGCTTCATGCTTCAGCTGCTCCTATATCAGAGCCAAGGTTGTGATGGCAGTTCTGATGGCTGTGAGAACTGATGATCATCGCTTTATGGGTCAAGCAGGGCTTACAGCTTCAGCAGCAGCTTCTTCGGCAAGTCGCTGTTGTCTCTTCTGCTCCTCGAACAGCTTTTGTCTGTCCTCCTGCCGCTGACGCAGAATCCTTTCTTTCTCGGCTTGCCGTTTAGCTTTTTCGGCCCGCTCTTTCGACTCACGCACAAGCTTATTAGCCCTACCCTCAAGCTCACGGCCCAGCATGCCCGTAAATCAAATATCAGTCTCGCGTCTGAAATACGCAACTCCGAAACCTCCGAAACAAGGTGTAAACGAGCTCTTGCGAGCTGACTGTCACGACTTCGCGACTGAAGTACTGTGACACCTGAATGCTGCGGGTCCCTGCCTAATGCTAAAGCTGACTATGCTCGCGATCTGTTTCACCACGGCATCGCGACATACTTTTACGACAGAATCGAGCAGAAGCTTCCTCAAAAACGAACGAGACGTCACGAAGACTACAGTTCGAATAGTGAAAAGCTGTTGCAGAAGCTGCAAGCTATCCCCGTCCGCTTGAGCACCTGCACACACGCACTGTGGGTTTGTGTAACACGCATCTACAATGAACTCGAAGTGCAAGATGTATCGGGTACGCTTTCCCTGAAGCACGCGCAAAACTTATGTAATGCTCGGTCATGATGTGGAGTTTTGCTGCGACTGTCGTGGAGTCCTGGCTATTTCGGGGCACTCAATTCCTGTAAACCTACTATAGGTGGATGCCTTTGCTACCAAGCCTTTCACAGGAAATCAGGCTGCTGTATGCCTTCTGCAAGCTGGCATGCCACAGAAGCTGCAGACAGTTGGACTTCAACACATTGCAGCTGAGTTGAAGCAGCCAGCAACGTGCTTCGTAAATTTGCTCACGGAGGGGGATAGTTTCCAAGCATCCAGCAGATTCGGACTCAGATGGTTCAGTCCCTCCTCACAAGAGCTTCCGCTTTGCGGTCATGGAACTTTGGCTACCGCTGCTGCTCTCGTACAAGGTATGGTGTGCGCAAGGGCAATGATGCAAGTCAGTCACCGCACCCGTGTATGTCAAGATCAGGGCCATGGCGGCCAGCACCAGCAGCTGATTCTGCTGCTGAACCGGCATGCTGCTGTAGGAGAGGGAAATCAGCAAGATACGCTTCATTTTGAAACCTTGGGAGGCCAGCTGTCTGTGCAGTCCATGCCGTCTGAAACAAACATCTTGCCATTCAGATCACTTTGCCAAAGTCAGACAGCGGCATGCAGCTGCCAACTGGTCTGAAGTTGAGTAATGAGAGTCTGAGGGTGCGTCATATCCACTGGTCATGCAGCAGACTCTAAGCGCATGTGTGCTTGCTGCTTGTTTTTTCCTGCAACCTCACATCAGTACAGCTCAGAAAACTGCAAAGCATCCGTCATCCATACCCAGAATTTCTGGCAACATATAGCAACCATGACTGTGCATTTATTGCATTTGTATATGCCGCTTATGCTACAGGCACTCAGCTTTGGCAATGGACAGTTCAGGTTTGCAGGCCAAGCAGACTCAATGTTGCAAATATGCAGGTGGTTGTGGGCAGCCTGGCAATCAAGGAGATTTTGTATTCTAGCAAGATCAGGAACGCACTTGTGGTCCTGGCAGATGGCACAAGCAGAAAGCAGCTGGAAAGCCTGGAACCTGACATGGAGCGTATGGTGTCAGAGCTCAACACAGAACAACTGAACGGAGTCATGGTCACTTGTCAGGGTGAGGCCACTAATGTGTTTCCCTACTGCAGGCTTGTGCTGTCATGCACAAGGGCCAGCTCAAAAAGCAGTGAGCAACTTACCTGCTCATCCAGTAAGCACCCGTCTTCTGGGGTTAAGTGCGTACCAGTAGGTGTTCACAGCCTGTATGGGACAAAATACCCAATGCCAATAGTGCATATTCAGTGAGTGTGCTTGGCACATAAGGTAGGAAGCCATATTGTGGTGTGTCCACACCCTCGTTCCTCTCTTCTCAGAGCATGACAGGCATGTTGCATTGGTGCAGGTGATCGAGAACCATACCATTTCCTCTCGCGCTACTTTGCACCATGGATCGGTGTTGGGGAGGATGCGGTCACAGGGTCAGCCCACACTGCCCTGGGGCCATACTGGGCAACCCAGCTCAGCATGATTGGACAGCCAATGACAGCTAGACAGTGCTCGCAGCGAGGCGGGGACTTGCAAGTGACAGTGAACGAGGGAAGTGATAAAGTTGTTATTGCATCACACGCGGTAATAGTAAGCAGGGGCGAGCTGTATCTACCAATCTGAGCAGATGGACAATCAGGCGTGAACATGTAATGTGGATGCTGCTACATCTCTGCTTTATCCATGGAGAATTTGGGTGGTGGCTGCTAAACTGCTCTTCAGGTCATACTGAGACAATTCCTGAACACAGTTGATGCTGAGGAATAGCATGTGCTCAACAGCAAGTTGCAGTAAATGCCTGCACAAAGACAGCTACTCTATGACAACACTAAGATCAGGTTGATTAGATGCCAGCCATTACATCAGAAAGCATGTTAACACCTGACAGGACCAGTCTGATGGCCTTGACAGCTCAGTGCAATATACAGTCAGCAGGTCAATGTCATGAAGGAGCACTTGCACCACCAACATCCATACATTTGCTGTAATCAGTGATACTCATGACACACGTAAATCTGGCTGCTTAAAGGCAGGCAGGTGTTCTGTCTTGACAGCTGTGAATGAGACTGTGTCTATATGCGTCTATACAATGCCTACTTTGGCTTCAATGCTGCATGCAGTGACATGTCTGGGCACTATTTTACTGAGGAGTTTTGGGGATGGCGTGTGGGTGAAGGACTACTGCTCTGGCTATGGCTGACAGCTGGTTCATATTTGCACATGCAGTCATACACATTGCCTTGAAACAGCTTCTCAGCCATGAACTGGTTCTTGATCATGGCAAGCTTCAGCGCATCACACCTGTAAAGTGAACAGCATGTTTGACCAAAGCATGAATGGCACTATGCACACTTTGCTGTAAATCAATCAAGATTGACAGCAGCAGATGAAGATTCATTCCCATGAGCAGGTAACATCACAAGTTGATTGCTTGAAAACGTACCTGAGTAAAGCAACATATATACGCATCAAAGCTTTCCACCCGGCATATTACCTATACTGTACATGCAGAGATGACATTCAGAAGCAGTGCGTGGCTTACTTGAACTTTGTTCGGTAGTTGGTGATGATGGAGCGTCCCATGCCTTCTAAAATGACCAAATCAGCTCCCACAGTGGCATCAGCCAGTGTGTCAGGTACGCGCCTGAGGTCAAGACAAGGACTGCCCTGCCCATTGCCAACCACAAACAGCTTGGCATTCCTGCACAGGCATCACAAGCTCAGCTGCTGCTTGCAGCTGCACAGATGCACACGATCAGATGTTAATCCAAATCAGGGAATGTTGAGTCAGTTTCTGACCTTTTTGAGGCTTGCTGTTTGTGTGCTAAGCTGGCCAGTGTAGCGTCTGCTTTCTTGCCAGGTGAAGCTGAAGGACTTGGTGAAGCGGCGCCAGGGTTGTCTGGATCTGAACTGTCGTCGGAAGATGCGGTGCTTCGGTAGCTTGAGGACGCATCGAGCGGTGACTTTCGGCGTGCTTGCACAGATAGCTTAAACTCACGCTCTTCAATCGACTCCTCTTCTAGCTGCTCCTCGGTTTCCTCAGCGGCATTTGCACCGTAGTTCAGACCTGCACAGCAGAGAGCCCCTCGGTCAACACAGGCTGCTTCTGCAACTTGGAAAACAAAGCTGTCTCTGTTTGACTGTTTCAGACAGCCAGACTTATGCCTTTGATATTCTTCACGACACATTTAGGTCATGGGAGACAGAACAAGTTGTACACAAGTTGACTATGATAGACCTGTGCACCACACACAGAGGGCGCACGGCGTCAGAAAGATGCGAAATATGGCTGAAAGCTTGATTCAGTACATGCAACCAAAGACTTACCAGGTGGCTGATGATTACGCAGGTCTTGCTGTGATGTTGCAAGGTCAGTTAGCTTTGCAGTGCTGGGAATCCTGCGATCCAAGCCGGGATAGGGAGGAATCTGACCACCATTAGCTGCCTGGGCTTGATCACCTGCTGCCTTGGCTGCCTGTAGGGAAGTTGCTCTGTTGAGACTGAAACTTATTACATATGTACACACCAGCACAGGTTTGAGTGCAAAGTGTGTGTGGGCAACCTCACACATTTAGCTGGCTGGTCGACACACAACACCAATGCAAAGGTGGCTCGTCAGAAGTTGGTTCACAAACACAACTGAGCGTCTGCTGGTCCGCCAAACAACATTTAGCTGACATGCACTCAGCTGGCTTCATTCCGAAAAAGCTTGCTCAAGGACTGTCCACCATCCTTGGTGGTATCACATTGTACTGACATGATGCATGCACAAGGCTACATGCCAATTGACCAAGGGAGAGTGAGCTTGCCTTGATGACAGGGCAGAAGTGCGCAACGTCTTCCAGCACCGACATCAGCTCTGAGACAGTGATGTCATTGATGGCTGGCAGTGTATTGCCGACCAGCACCACTTCTGATCCTCGCCTCAACAGCTCCCTGATACGCACACACAGGATCATGCCCAGAACGTAAGCACACATATGGCTGGCGTGCTAACATGTAGCCACTGTGGGCGTTGTGCTGTCTGCACACACCCACAAACAGCTCTGACTGTGGAGCTGCATCTTAGCAACATGCTGCACAGCTGTGCATGGAAAGTACACCTTTACATAATACAGCAGACTGTACACAGGCCACCGTCATATAATCTTGCTACAAGGTGAAAGCATGGCCACATGCCATGCATACAACGTGTAAGAGGATGCAGGCACCTCACCCCAAACAGGTCTAATTCAAACTAGGATGAGCAGTCTCATTGTGAATGCGGGCATAAGCCATCAAGCATTAAAAGGCATAAGCTGGGCAAGCAGCAGGCTCAGATAGACATTTTCCCCCGCCCAAACCAAGACATGTTCTTCTGTCATGCGTTGGTGCACCACAGTAACAAAGTCTTGACAGTAGAGCGCATGCTCGGTGGAAGTGTATTAAGAGTGCCAGGTGAAGCACCTGGCCAGAGGCAGCATGCCCAGAAGAATGTCAGCTCCAGCATTGTCCACAAACATGATCACCCGTTTGTATGGCTTGCTAGGCTCACCTGCAACGCAGGCGCAGCTTTGCAAGCTGTTGCAGCAGTTTGTCTTTGAGCAGATCTGCCTTGAGACTGCTGGTGATGATTGTGTACTCCTAGGCTGGCCGTGCATACATTGGCAGTTGGTATCACAGCAGATCACAGCCTTTAAACAGACATGTAAAAAACACACTGGACGGTAACAAGCTGGCAGCCAACAAGGGAGGGGGGGATGAAGGAGAGCGTCATGCGTAATGGAAGCGTCTCAGCTTTGTATTAGTGCTTAAATGGGCACACAGAACAGCAATGCAGAGACAGGAGCTGCAAGCATGGCTGACGAAACATACTTGTGAGTTTGTTGAAACACACACACGCACACAGAGAGCAGAAGCATACTGGCATTGTCATCAGCAGCACCAAACCAGCGATCAGAGAAGGCATCTAGGTCGTCCACTCTCCAGGGTCTCTGTGCTAGCTTGTTGCGCGCCTTTCTGCATGCGCGCAATCTGTCTTAAAGACAACCAGCTGTAGATTGATGACCACAGCCCACACCACTTGTGTGCAGACTGACAAATGTCATGGCCAATGGTGCTACCCAATGACCAGCTCTTGCAAGCCGCAATCTCCAGCAAGAGGCACACAGGCGGTCGTCAGATCATGCTGCTGCACTCAAGCTGTCGGTCAGGTGCAGCATCCTTGCCTTGCATGCGATGCACATGTTGTGCTGTTGCAAACTTAAATCTGACACGAGCAAGGTTGATGCCGTCAGGCAGTTCAATGTAGAGAAGCTTGAGGAATTCCTTGGCTTCCTTTGTCGTTTCACCCATCTGGCTGATGAAGTCTGTCGCAATAGCACCCTCACAATCTGGATTGTCAGCTGCCATTTGCAATACCTGTAGATCTCAAGAATGGTGCCATTGTAATATAGATCCACGGTAGCTTTTGCTCCCCAGTCGAAGATGTTGCCTGCCAGGATGCCTTCTACAAGAGATGTCAGCCGGGCTTTTGGGGGTGTCTGGTCCAGCTCATTCAGCAGGTCTGGCAGCACCTCCAGAGCTGCTGCATGCTCCCTCTCCTTGTCAAGCCTGCATTTGGCATTTTACACAAAAGAGGTATGGTACAGGAGGTATGGGACACAACATGTTTGCATGGAAAAGGGACTTGACAAGTGCCAGGTGTCACTGACACAGAGCTCCTCCTGGGCGGGTCCTTTTGAGTCAGGTACCCAAGTGACATTCAACGCTGCATCAAGCTCAATTGAGCATACAGGAACAGCATGCAAGGCTGCTGCTAGAGGCAATCGCACGCAGACTGCTCTAGAGAATCCTATCAAACAGTACAGCCATTGGTAGCAAGTGCTTGAAGCAGTTGCTGCAAAGCACTCTAGATGCTATACGCTCCTCCTTTCCTGTTCAGCCTGTATTCGGAGCACAAGACATGTCCAGATGCCCCTCATCTCCCAGGCATATGGGTTCCATGTGTGTTGATGCCTCTTGATCTCCAGTGCGAACAGAGTCTAGTTACGTCTAGATGCCTCTCATGTACAGTGTATGCAGATTGCAGGCATGTGCTGATGCCCCTTGTCTCCAATACCAACAGGGCCCAGACGTGTCTAGATGCCTCGCATCTCAACTGCAAACAGAGTCTAAATACGTCTAGATGCCTCACCTCTACACTACATGGTGGTTCTAGTCGGCATGCCTCCAATCAACAGGAAACAGTAAGCGGCTGACTGGCGACAGACCTGTAGACATCCTTGAAGCCAAACTCTCGCAGGCACTCTTCCCTCATGCCCAGCAGCTCAGACAGCCCGGTGCCGCCATAGGCGCTGGGCTCTGACCTTAGCTTCGTCACATGACCAGCCAGGGCTCGCCCAAAGGCAGCAGCCCTCCTCCTGGCATCTGCACCAGAAGAGCAAGAGGTAATGCGAAGAAGACTGCATTGTGGTTTGATAGGACACAGTGGTATTTGACACACATGTGTGTGCAGCATGTTGTCAAGCCAAGTACTGCTGCTGTACAAGATTGGCTGCCTTCGTAAGGGTCATGTCTGCTGCTCCAAACTTGCTGCGCTGTATCTCATGACATGATGATAGTTTGCAGGAAGACTGTTTTACAGCCAGCTGCCTAACAGCTGCAGAGGCTCCAATGGCATACAATTTGGACCGCATGATGTGATGCTGCCTGCTGTTTGCACAGGTGCGTTTGCATTGGCGCCCGTAGCGATTGAAGGCATAACAGATGCAACAGCAAGCAAGTTGAGCACAGTTGGTACCTGCCTTGCCCCCTTCACTGGCAATGGCTTTTGCCATGATGGTCGGCACAGAGTCCGTCAGGATGTTGAGCCAGTAGTCCAGCATGTGCTTGTCATCACTGATGTCCACGGTGTTGGGCTCATAGTGTACAGGGTCAGTCAGCAGGGGGAAAGGCTCAAAGGAGGGGTCATAGTGCAGCACCCCCACGTGCAGGTTCATCCTGAGGGAAGAAGGGGAGGAAGGGTGCAGCATGTCTCCCATGTCGTTAGTAGTCAGGCTGTTGCCTCTGCTCATGGAATCCGGCATGCTGCTCTGCTGTGCCCTGCAGCGCAGCCCCAAATGACCACATGACCACATGACCAAATGAAACATTTGTGCCTTCTTCTGAGACCACACATCCAGTGGCCTGATACTTTGAGCATCGCCCAATATTGCATCACCAGTAGCTGGAACAAAAGATGGGTTGTTTTTGTGCTTCATGTTTGAGTTTGCATCACACTCTCATGAACTTAAGCTCAGGTTTGTAGGGGGTTGCGAGCTGTGGCACATGTGCGGCACATGCATGGAGTTGTGTGAGTACCAGTGAAGCCTGATGGTGTGCATGCCACAGTGTATGAGACCAGTCTGCCAAATGTGTTTGTTAAAAGCTTGCCTTCAGGTGGAATAAGTGTCTTTTGTGAACAGTCTGTTGCAGTGTGTGTCCTGAGAATGCAGTCCATGCAGCATTGCAGATACCTCAACCTAACCAGTCAACCGTTTGTTACAATGGCTCAACAGGAAATCATGCACACCACAGCTGCGTGGGTAAGTCACAAGAAGTCATTTTGTAAGCGGAAGCTTACTCGTCTTCTTGTGAGCGCGCTGCTTCTGTTGCCGCGGTGCCCACACGCACAAATTTCTCAACCCAGTCCACCTTGTGGGAGACATCTGCAAAGGCCGGCCCCTGCACCTCCCCAGCTGAGAATGGGGCTCCCATCGAGAAGCGCTCCACAAACCTGGCGCGCACCTGCATACTTTTATGATTCTTGACATTATTATTATCATTACGACTTTTACTACTATCACTATCATTACTCTTATTGTTATTGTTATTACCACCGATAGTTATATGATTTTAGTATGAGTATTAATATGAGTATTAGTATTAGTATATATTGTTGTTGTTGATGTTAGTGTTATCGTTGCTGTTATTATTAGCAATACCGCTGTGGCTGCTGTTGATGTTGTTATTGATGGTTTGACGTGTGATCAGCGCTGATTGCAACTGCTGTGCCTGTTGTGGCTATATGAAGGGAGCTGGCTGCTGCATGTGACCAAAGAATGGAGGGAAGGACGAGGTGAAAGTGTCTTGCTGACTTGGCGGGTAGTGCATGTAGTAGCTGAGACATGCCATCACAGATGGCAGCCATGCAAAAGAGCTTATTAGCTTTGCCACAACACCCCTGGCTGGAGAACAGTTTTCAATTAATTAGACAACCACCAGCTGGGTCATAAGGGAAGAGTTGTGATATGCCAAGGACAAGTACCAACAATGACCAGTGCGTCCCTTGGGGTTTGTTCAATCAATGTTAGTATGGAGCCATGTGCAGAGCAAGGGCTTACTTTGATTAGTCAACTACTCACCTTGCGGGGTTCTTTGGTGGAAGAGGTGTGGAAACTGGAGGAGGTCATGGGGTGGACCTTCAGGAAGGCCCCCATGGCCCCCAGGAATCCCTCATGCCTCAAGAACAGGGCTGCCATCTCACCCTGTGTGTATTCACAGACAAACGCTGCCTGCTGAGAGTCTGAAGAAGGAGAGGAACACGGCAGCACATGCACACCCCAAAACAAGCAGCATACATCACAGGACAGAGAGGCATCCAAAGCACTCCTTGGCTGCACTTTAAACAAAAAAAGGTGCCAAAGAAGACGTGCTCTTTTTCTTCTTTTGCGTACTTCTTGTAGGTGCAGCCAAGGAGTGCATTGGATGCCTCTCCGTCCATAAGAAGACGAAGAACAAGAGGAGGAAGAGGATCAGGAGGGAAAGGCAGCAGCATACCACAGGCCACCCGCAGTACTGTAATTTGCACAGTACAAAACTCTCTGTCTGTCTGTGTGTCTGTCACTAGGCAAACAACTTTCTCTGTCTGTCTGTGTGTCTGTCTGTCTGTAACTGTGCTATATGTTTGCAAGCTGACCATGGAATTGCATGACCATATACACAAGCATGCAAAAGACAATGATTCTGGAGGCTTTGAGGCTTGCCTTGGACCAGAACTTGATGGCAAAGGAGATAGTCTCCATGGTGTAGGGATGGCCCCTGATGAAGAAGCCCCCAAACAGGACCCTAGGCAGCCCATACCTCTTGGCATTCAGGTAAGCCAAGTGACCGATGTTGTAGGACACCATCCTACACAAGCCTCAGGATGAAGATGATGAAATGCATGAAGCGAAATGCTGAGCATGTACGGCACACCGAAGCAAGTTGCTGCTGTATCACAATGCAGACTCAGCTCGAGATGAGGAACATGAGCAGCATGCATATGGATGAGATCAGGTTGGCACGTATGGAAGAGTGTGGTCAGGGCTTTTGGAGATGGTGCCTTTGATACTGTTCGCACAAAGTTCCAGCAGCATGTCCTGACAGGTTGCACAATGAGTATACATGTGTCCGTTGCATTCATCTGCGCAGCGCAAGGGCCATATGCATCTTTTGTGATGACATGCAGGGAGTCAGACAGTGTCTTTGTGTTTGATACAACCACCTGCACGGCGCGAAGGCAATGAGTCTATGTGTCTGTTGTAGACACATTCACAGCGCAAGGGGTGTGGTCACCTGCACAGGGCCAAGGCAATGTCTGCAGGGTCCATATCCTCCAGATCTTTGCCCTCCGAAACCACCTTGCCAAAGCTGCTGGCAATGGTTGTGGCTGACAGACCGATGTTGGAGTAGTCTCGGTCCCCATAGATGTCTCCGACCAGCATGTCAACCTGCAGATTCACTCATTCATTCATGAGCTTAGTCACCAAACAAGTGTCTCACCCAAGGGTAAGGTACGCACAGACCTGAAGACCTCCCTGTAATGAGTTCCTGTTTTGGCAACTTGAGGGCATGCAGTTGAGGCCATGCAAAAGCAATTTTGGCAAAAGAGGTAAACACCACAGCACAGCTGTATGCGTACTGTTGCATCCTGGTGCATTGCTGTTGGAAGACTTTGGGTGCCTTTAGTGCCAAAAGGTAACTATGTGCAGGTGCCTTTGGTGCCAAAAGGCAACTATGTGCAGGTGCCTTTGGTGCCAAAAGGCAACTATGTGCAGGTGCCTTCTATGCCAGTGGTGCAGGTGCCCTGTATGCCAGAGGGCAACTATGTCTGTTTGCTGCTTACATAAACTGGCTGGTAGTGTCACAACTAAATACAGCGATACAAACAGGAAGCCAAGATCCCCAACTGGTAAAGACACGACTGCATGCATTCGGCTGATGCCTTGACAAAGAAGCAATGCTTCCACAGTCTCAGGCTGAGCTGCTTGACTCACAGCTGAACGCACCCTCATCCGGTTCAATGCACTGATTCAAGCAAGGGAAGAATTTGAGATTGTGGGGGTACTACACCGCCGATGTTGGGGTCTAGGGGTTGGGGTTTCGGATTTGCGTGAACTGATGCAGCCACCTGGGCGACGGCAACAGCTGAAGGACTTGTTGCATGAAAAGTGTTGTTGCATGCAAAGTGGTGTTGTTGCTGTTGTTGCATGCAATCAGATGCATACCTTACTGTTGTCGCCACGCATACTGAGCTCTAGCATCTCATCAAAGCTCTTGCAGCGGGTGAGTAGCCTGCAAAGGCCCCAAAAGGTACCTCCCCCCAAGCTGCTCCCACTCACCCTCTCATACTGCCCATCGCCCTCTACCTTCAGCAGGGACACCCCTGACCCAATGTTGACCAGCAGGTAGGGGTACAAGTCGCTGTCAGCTGCACAAGCAGAAGGCAGCATATCAGAAGCGTCTATTGCAGCATGCAATAAGCATACAGGCAGGCCTAGTAGTGCAAGCCACCTGCAGGCGGCATTGTTACAGATTGATGATAATCGTGTTTGTCTGTGTCATCCTTTGTCTGTTTCGTTGTCTCATGGAAGACGGTGCAAGTTAGTCTGGCCATGGCATAGCTGGCCCCAAAACCTCTGACATCCCTGGCTGACTGACTGACTGACAGATGCAGAGCAAGCTGATGACATGCAGCTTGAGAGAACTCTATGTATATGTCAAGCAGGACCTGCATCCTGGCTGTTTCATGCCTGGAGCAGCATTGCTACAATTGAAGCATCTGCTATCGGCAGGGCCACCAACCAAGATTGGGATGCTTATGCAGTGGGTGTAGACTTGCAAGCAAAACAATATAGTAGTGAAATAACGATGATGATGATAGCAATAATAATAATAATAATAACAATCAAAATTTTAATAGCAATAATCACAACAACAGAAAAAACATAAACGCAGGGTTAGCCGACAGCACATGTAAATCTGCAATGCATGCAGATGTGCTGCTGTGGGCCACAGCAGGACTGACTGGTTGTGAGACAAACACTTGCCCGTATTGGTGACAAAGTTCAGAGCGCCGTTCTCATAGGTGAAGGCTTCATGCCTGATGGCCTTGAGCAGAAAGTTGCAGCCGCCCACCAGGCACTCCATCTCATCCTCCTTCTCCAAGATCAGTCCAAGCTTCTCCTGCACGTATACATACCAGCTCATTTCTTGGGTTACTTCCAAGTCGGGAACAGGCCAGTCTGCTCACTAGACAAGGGTCAGTCTACTTATATCTACCAAAGTCAGATGCAGGCCAGTCTCCTCATGTCCTCTCAAGTCAGATCAGGGCCAGTCTACTTGTGTAGCAGACATGATACTGGCTGAATGTGTGATGACCTGGGGATAGTTGCTGGTAGTTGCAGCCTTGCCCATGTTGTCCTTCTTCATTTTACTAATGCGTTACTATAGTGTTACTTGTGAGCAGGTGCTGCCCTTTTTTGACAAGCTAACAAGGAGAGAAAGGACAAAGAATGGCAAGGCTCTGACTACTAGCAGATACTCTCAGTTTGTCAAGTGATGGCTGGTGTCCTTGAGCTGCCCTTGCAAAAGCCACCGCTGCATAATATGCTGGGAAGGCTTTACCACTAGCAGGACACAAGCACGGCTGGTGAAGAGGCTTATGCCTGAAAGCAGCTGCAGCAGACGCCCAGCCGCATACACATACTTGTGTTGGGCTATGCAGCGTGCATCACTTGTAAATGCTGCACGCCCCACCAGCTGCCAAGTGATTGATCTCGAGACTTCGATGAAGGGCAGGCATGACAAAGGTCAAGCCAATTGGTTGGTCACAAGTGGCACAGTCTCTGAGTTGTTACTGCATCATGCCCTGAAGGATTTGGGCCTCACAGTGCCTCTGATATTGGGCAAGAAGCTGATGGAGAGAGGTGGTCACCTGGAACATGTCAGCATACTTGAAGGCTCCGCCGCCAGTTGCTTGCACCCTCATCTGAGGCTTCTTGCCCTGCCCATTGTCTGGGCAGTGGTGCAGGTTCTTGGACTTGATGAAATCCAGGCACTGTCCAATCTTGGACGTCTCAAACTTGACAAAGTGCAGGTTGCCTGTGGCATAGGTACACACCTGTTTACCTCAGCATGTCTGTTTTGAGACATGTGGAGATGCAGGTGTCATTATGAAGCACGTGAATGCGCAAGCTTGGTGATGTGCGCTGGAGGCTGAGAAGTCTTTTAGTGTTGTTGGTCCTGGCAAACCCAGCAATTGCCGTGTTTCAGTGCTTCCAGAATCAAAGGAATGCACCCCCAGCATTTGCAACCTGACCGGCATGTGATTATGAAGACTCATGTAATAATTTGGTGCAAGTATGCAAACTGAACAGTCAAGGTGCAGCCTGCTATCCTCCTCCATTCACTCTAATGGAGATACTGGCATCAGTGTCATGACCTTACCTCCGGTATGACTGTGACTGCCACTGCTGCTGGACCCTGTTGGTTTCTCATCAGAACCTGGCTGGTCAGATGAGAAGTACACCAGCTTGATGAGAGATCCACCAATGTCCAGAGCAATGTGACTGATGTAGCTAGCATCCTGATGAGGTAAGACAATGCTGGGCGCATCACGATCTCTGTTCCCTGAAATACAGCAATGAGCCTATGGTCATGCAGATCCTTGTCACCTTTGCATCACTGTTGGTGTGTTTAACCTTGTTGCCATCTTCCATATGCCAGGCTGTGAGGACATTGCTGACAAACGTGTTATTTACACAGGCACCTCGGAGATGAAGACCTCCTTTGCATATATTACGAAGGCTACATGTATTTTCAGCTGACATACCGATGCAAGTGCCAATTACCCGTATTGGTAAAAGGGTGCGTTTAGCATGTGTAAGATGTTAAGACATGGCTCCTGGCATATCCAAGAATGAATGCCAGCATGCAGATGCATCATGGCCATGAATGTATCTTACCGTCCTCTCCTGTAGCTGAACTGATAGAAGCTCCAGTCACATCAAGGCCTTGAGTGGAAGGGGAGGATGCAGTTCCAACACTGTCTTTTGCTGGTATCAGCCTGTCAGCGTCTGGAATATCAAACGGGTCGCAGACAGATGCCTCTCCATGCATGCCTGCCTAGTCCACTTCTAGAGGTCACCGTAAAAACGGAAAGAAGTGCTGCTGCGGTTATCTTGATGAGTGCCAGTTTATGTTCCGGAGCGTCCAAGTCGGTTTGGTGCAGCAAATCCGTCAAACCATATCACTTATGTGTCCGGCACGAATGTCATATACCAGGTCCACGTACAACCAACCACAAGCACAACTAAGCAGATCCCCAATTGTAGCAGGTCAGTCTGATTGCGAGTCATAATTTGACTGTTTGTGAAAAAATACAGAGCCACTTTGAACAGCGGAAAATTTGTCAACGCCAATTGCAAGAGAGAGAGAGAGATTACAATGCAATAACGCTTTCGCAACCTTGACTTGTTCGTCTGTTGGTTTTACGCCGTAGAAAAAAGCTGACCTACCGTAAATTCAGCATGCTATGCCCACGTGAAAAGCAGTATGTCATGACAGCACAGCTCAGCGCTTGCGACTGTGGTGCGGGCCTGAGGCGTAAAGAACACGGCTGCTGGGGCATCACACAAACTTGCGTTACGAGTGCGCGCATCAGCTTGAAAAAGGTCTCTGTCAGTAGGAAGAGCCTGGGCCTCTTCTATTTTTGCATAGACTTGTAGAGCCCTGTCGTTGCGGAGCTGTGAGTCGCTGTGATATGTTCTGAAGTTTCCCTCTGCTTCATTGACCCACCTCAATGTCAGGTAAGCCACGACTGCCTACTCTGGTTTGCAAAGGCAACAACACACAGGAGCTTTTGCCAGGGAATCCTTTGCAGCGCTAACCCACAACTGTAAATTACAGCACGGCCTCCCAAGCCCTGGGAGCGGGCTGGGGCTGGCACAGCAAGTACAAGCACGACCTCAGCCCTTAGCGCAGCCACAGCTGGACCTAAACCATGGGAGCTGCCACCTGGTATGCAAGATACCACTGTATAGTATGCGTGACACCACTGTACACTTTGCTTGCTTTGTTGCACAGCCTACTCAAATCGGCAAAGCATATATGCAGCTCAAGGCATGCGGTTGTGCACCTGTGCAAGTGAGCTGCACTGATAAATTATTCATAGTCCTAAAAAGTGCTTCTGTCGTACTCTTCAGGTCAAGCCGCTGCAGCAGCGTCAACAGCAGTAACTAGGACTGCTGCAAGCAGGCCGTGGGAGCGCACTGGCACCACGTACAATAGCCCAGCTTCCACTGTAGGTAAGCCTTACTAGGCATGTGTCTCATTGCGGTTACAACACAGAAGCTAACTGTCCTTCCTGTGGGACAGTGTCTTTGGCAAGGTCTACGAAACATGAGCAGTGTCTTTTGCTGATGTCCTGATGTGAGCCAGTAGTGTAAATTGTGCTCAAAACCAGTGAGAGTGACTTGTCCACTGGCCATTTGTGTACAGTGTAAAGTGATGAATGGCTACCTGCAGGGACATCTGGATATGGTAGCACATATGGCAGTGGCGGGTATGGCAGCACTTATGGCAGCACTGGCTATGGTAGCGCAGGTTATGGCAGCGGCACATATGGCAGTACTGGTTATGGTAGCAGCAGCATGTATGGGTCAAGCCCATATGGCAGCAGCAGTATGTATGGCGGCAGTTCAATGTACGGCAGGCCAGTGGGCAGTTCCATGTATGGCAGCAGTTACGGTGGAGGCTATGGCAGTAGTTATGGTAGCCAGTATGGGGCAGGTGCTATGACGCCGTATGCGTCAAGATACGGTGGAGGCATGGGAGGGGGGTATGGGGGAATGGGCATGGGGATGGGAGGAATGGGTCAAATGGGGCAAATTGGTCCCCCTGGTATGTTCTGTTCTTCAGCCTGTTCCTGTCAGCTGCAGCTGTGTGCAAAGTGGCTGTGGTTTCTCTGCAAGGGGACATGTCTGCAATGCATTTTTCAACAGGCTGGTTCATGCTGTTGTCAGATGCCCTTGTGCAAGTACAAGCACCTGGCATACATTGCTGTCTATTTTGGCAATGAATTGCAATCAAATTTGGCGTGACACCTTTGTGCATTCTGCAACATGCACCCTGCCAGCTGGCAATGTCACCAATCCTGTCTCTTCATCTTCAGCTTAGTACCTTAGATTTGGCAATCAATTCCTTGCCTGGAGGGGCAATGACTTCAAATTTTGCATGTCCTTGGTGCGAGCCATGAGTTCCAGTCGATCTGCTGGTTTACTCAGAGCAATTTTGTCAGTGTGGCTGCATGGTGTGCATAGAAATGCTAGAGCTTGCCAGGAGTGTCTACTGAAACCAGTCGATCATCGGCTTGCAGGACCTTATGACCCCAATGATCCAAATGGCCCTCCCCCTCAGCCGCCCTCAGCGTGGCAGCACATGCTGCATGTCGTCGGGGGCATCATGCATTTCTTTGGACGCCTGTCCTTCTTGGTAGATGAGAATGCGCATGCTGTGCACTTCTTTGTCTCTGCGCTCTTGCAGCTGCTTGACAGGTGACAATTGATCAGCTGCAGAGTGCACAGTGCTTCACATGCAAGTCAAGTGTTTCAGCCAGAGGGTGTGGTAGTCATGCACAATTGCTGGTTTCGCCTGTTGAGATGCCAGTCATCATTGCCAGCTACTCAATTGCAGCCTGTCTGTCCCTCTGTGTGTGTGCATACATAGTATCTACAACATTAGGGTCACCAGACATTTGTTGACAATTGTCTTGCCCATTGATGCCAGGCACTTGCGATGTGCTATTTCTCTTGCTATTGGATTGCTCATGCACTCATTTCATATTCCGGCCATTTCAACTGTCCTGCTCAAGATGATGTGTTTGCATGCAGAGCTGGGTCTTTGTATGGTGAGCTGGCTAGATTCATCTTCCGCATGCTGGGTATTAGGACAAAGGCCAAAGAAGCTCAAATGCAGCCAAATAGTCAAAAGCCTGGGGCACCCCCTGGCCAGCCCCGTACCAACCCCCTGCCAGGTCTACCTGGGGCCCCTACCCATAGTGCAACCACCCAGCCTGCTGGCAGAACCAATTGGGATAGTGTGTGGGCGCCATAAAATTCACCAAGTCAGGACACGCACCAGGCTGGCTGAATCAAAGTCCAGTTCGCTGTGGAGGCCAAGTTTGTGAGCTGGTAGCTTTGTAGATTTCTCTGTCGAAAGCTTGATATAGTGAGACATGCGCCCAAGGCATACATGCGTAAGAGCGTAAGATTGTTGATCGAGTAATCGGGTGTCCTTTAGCTTAATGTACATTAGTAGAAGCAGTAAGGGTGTGAGAAATGATGAGTTATTCACAACTTTTAGTCTACACGCAAAGTGTTTGGCAAGTACAATGCACACTGTATGTGACATGTGAATGGATGCTGAGATAACTACAGAGCCAAAAGCGCATTGGCGCAACTGCTACACAACTAAATTGTCGCCGGCATGACAAATAGGTAGCATTCTGATTCCCAGATGTCTAAAATGCATCGTGTATGCATGCAAGTACAGTGCGCAGGCTTGGTGGCGAAGAAAGAGTGCTGACGATCTAAATCGAAGCAGCAGGTCGTAACTGTTTAAAGTTGCAACTTGGAGTAATTAAGGTTTCCGCTCGTGAGGAGTGATCAGCTTTCAGCATGGCGAGTGGAGGACCGAAAGGTATGGCAAGCAGCCAGGGCGGCAATGAAGTCACAGGAGCCTTTCAGACAGGTGGCTCTGTCGAGCAGACTAAGCTGAATACATCAGGTATTTCTGGCTGAACCGGGCTGTATGTATCGCTGTCGACACGTCGCCATGCCGTTGCATGCAAGGAAAGCCTTTTGCCTCCTGATGTATCGGGTTGGCCCATGAGCAGAAAGCTTTTCACAACCGTCACTTACAACAGTGGGCGTCACGTGCATTTACTTGTGGCTGAAACGGCAGTGGTTGCTTGGCACAGCACGTCTCAACAGCCCTGCCTGCCTGTGCAAAAGCACATTCCCTTTGCTGCTCCGCCCTGATCTGGAGTTGCTTTTTGAGCCTAAAATGATGCATTCCTTTTGCAGAGGGTGGAAAGCAGCAAGGTAACTCCCTTGGCAAAGGTGGTGTGGGGGGACTAGGGGGTGGAGGAATTGGTAATGAGGGAGCAGCAGGCAACGTATGTCATCGCCATTGACATCATATGACAACATCTGAACAGCACTTTCACTGTTCATGATACCAGCTTTGATGTGCCATTGTTGTTGTTGTTGTTGCATTTTGAGCAATGTTACAATCAGTTGCATCCGTTGCATGACTGTGCCAGTCTGAATGGTCATTTTCATTGCACATGTGAGGTGATCAGGACTGGCAACCTTGTTCACACTGATTCTTGTTTCAGAATGTTCACCAGCAGTATGTCTGCAGAGCTTTGACAGCTCAGCCCTTGGCGGTGGAGTCGGTGGTGGCGGCATTATGGGTCGGGATGCAGATCAGTCAATCCGAAGACAGATGGACCAGTTAGCGGCCCCAGCAGTGACCCAGCTGTATCATAGAGCATGCCCAACAACAGTGAGGTGTCAGTATTTCGACAAAACAAATGAGTGTGCAAACTGACAGTGATTAGCACTGCAGTACTCTCAGATCATGATGTAATCATTCGCTTGCTTCGTCAGTTTTCGAAATGTATGTTGTAGCTTCTGATGCAGCGGCAGTGCCAGTGTCAGGTTTGGACTTGGATATTGGCATCACAGTGCCTGGTTTCAGGCAGATTGCAAGCATTAGCAAGAAATTAAATGTACCTGTAAAGCTGTTGCAGATCATGACCATGTTCAAAACGGTGCTGTCACCGAGTAAACAACTGTTGCATGAGGCCTTGTTCAATGCTCAACCTATTTACACGACAGCATGGTTGACGTAAACTGATGTTACATGTCAATACAGTATTGACATGGTCCATATATAGAATAACAAAGTTGCTATGCTATTATGATTTTTGCACATAACCAACATAAGCGTCCAGCAATAAGCAACTTGCTCAACCCCAACACACAACTCATTAGCTTTTGCTAGACGTCTTGCATCCATGTTCTGTAAATCTCACATCCTTGTGTCAGTACTGACACACTAGTGTGTTTGCAAATAAGCAGCGAAACTGTGCAATCAGCAATAACTTCAAGCCTTAGCCTTCCTCTTGCCTCCCTTAGCAGCTGCAGCAGTCTTGCCTGCAGCTGTCTTCCCCTTTCCTGTGTCCTTCTTTCCTGTCTCCTTCTTTGCTGGAGAACTCTTGGCAGCCTACACCACAAGAAGTAAATCCAACAAAACGGTCTTCCAGTCTGTACACACTGAAACACCCCAGAAGCATGCCTTGAGCGCTCTTTGGCCTCATATTACTGCACACCCCTGTTTTGCACAGTCCTCCCATCAAACGCGACACCACGAGCTGCATGGGACAGGCAAGGCAAGGATTACTCTGGAACACAAAACCCACCCAGCATGCAATAGTGGCAATACAGGTCTACACACAGTATAGTGATAACAATCAAGGTAGATACATTGCACCAAACACTGCCAGACAGTGGAGAGACATTCTTGACACTATCATAGAATCAGGACTGACCAAAATAGCACTCAATTATTGTCCTAGACAAGAAAGAGTGCCCAAAGCTCATACCTTTCCGCTGTTCTTGCCTCCCTTGGCGGCTGCTGCTGTCTTGCCCGCAGCGCTCTTGCCTGCAGCCAGATGGCAGAGGCAGTGAGCAGATACAAGGCAAAGAATTTGCATGGGCCCACGCATGCAGAGCATGCATGCTCAGCTGTCCACCATCTGCGGCGCTTGTGACCTTTGCTTTTGACAGACAGAGATGCTGCGGCATGACATGTGCTGAGCACCATGCTGCAGCATCTCAATACTGCATTGCCTGTTCTGCGGACTATCATACTTTCAGCAGTCCATTTGAAGCAGGCACATGAAGCATATGACACCAGCAACCTGCAAATCTGCACCAGCTGAAGATGGCAGCTAATGCTAATGCCAACCTGCAACCCAACTGGGCAGGCAGGCAAGGTATGCCCTGAAGGGGAACAATGATAGTAATAATAATGATAGTAATATTAAATACTAGTAGTCATAATAATAGTGATGATAACAACAGTAATAAAAAGAGTAATAAAAATCATAACAACAATTTTGTTTACGCTCTTCAGCTAATGATGAGCTAGACACAAGCATGGCAGGTCTTGTCTCTCCAGAGCAGCCTGTTCTGAGCCTCTCTGAAGGGGGAACAGAGCAGCAGTGTGCTCTTGTGCTGGACTGAAGACAATACCTTTGGCAGCTTGGCTGCCCTTCTTGCCGCCAGCTGCTTTGCCAGCCGCTCCCTTGGCCTTCTTGGCTGCAGGCTTCTCATCCTCATAGTCTTCCTCTTCATCCTCCACCTCATCATCCTCTTCTAGGTCATCATCTACCACTGGCACCTCTGCACGCATGCGGCGCAACTGAGTCATTGATGCAGGCACACCACCAGTTCATCATGTGTACCTTGGTCATCTGCCAATTGATTGATTCATGACTAGTTGGTTGATTGATTGGTTGGTTGACTGATTGATTGATTCGTTGGTTGGTTGGTTGATTGCTCGACTGATTTGAACCTGTGCCAGACTTGGTTCTCAGACCTGCCAATGGCACCTCTGCATGTCAGCAACACAGGTGAGAACTGATGCAGTTTCACAATCAGTTGATCTGATGACCCACAATCAGTAACGGCACGCCTGCAAGCTGCTATAGTATGTGGTTCACAAACAGACGTATTGAGCTCAAGCTACAAGTAAGTAGAGTGCATAGGTGACGGGGTTGATCCAAAACCATGTTGCAGCATTGCTAGAGGTTGAATCATGTGCGCGTATACTGTGGATGCAATGTCTGAATGCCTGTTGTGTTCATTGCATGTGTGAGCTTGTAACAGCTGGGAGCAGTGTACATACATATTACAGACACAGAAGGCAGAGCTGGGGTGTCATAGACCCTCTGTTGCATTGCAAGATCATGCACACACAGCCTGACAGAGTGACATGTCTCACGCTGACCTTCAGCAACTTGTGCAATGTGCCAGATCTGTTGAATGTAGCAGATGTGCAGCTCAGCACACAGCAACATGTACTGCATGTCATTGTTGCATGACAATGCATGCAGAAGATCATCTGCGATTGGAACACTAACCTGTCTCCTCAACTTCCCCAGCAGCAGCATCCTCACCCTCAGCTTCAGCAGCGACTTCATCGTCTGCCATCTCCTCCTCCTCATCACCTGCATTGCAAATGCATGCAGCCGTTGCACAGTCATGCATAAGTCCAGCAACTTCCTCCTGAGGCCTGAAAGAAGTAGCTACAAACTTGAACAGTCAGCAGATTGCTCGGCCGTGGACTCACTCTCAGTTACCAAGCGCTGGAGCAAGGAGTATTGGCCCTGTGCGAGTTGCATCCATTCAGCAACATATCACAATGCCTGTACCAAGCACACACTTACGCTCTAAGAGCATAAAAACAGCCCACAGTGTGCTCAGCAGGTCAATTAGAGTTGAAAAATTGCCCCAAGAGCAAGTACACTCTCATCAAACCTTATTGTCTCAATCTTACAGTATATTTGCTTGATGGTGGCACAGTGCAGTTGCTTGAGTGGTGGCACAGTATGATTGCTTGGTTACTGGCATGGTATGGTCACGTGACTACTGGCACAGTATGGTCACTTCATTACTGGCACAGTGTGGTTGCTTGCTTGGTGCAGCTTACCAGCATCATCAGCTTCATCAGCAGGGACAGCCTCGACCTCATCCTCAGCTGCATTGTCAGGGTCAAAGTCCCCGTCCTCTTTATCAACCTGGGCCTGGATCTTGTCAGCTGCCTTGTCACCTTCTGCAACGGCTTCCTTGACGTCACCCTGTGCCTCATCTTCCACAGTCAGCTTGCTGGCCCGCTTCTCCTGGCCATCATCAGCATAGTTGGCGTGAGCCTTTCTGGAGGAGGCCTTCCTGTCTGGCTCTGACCTTTTTGCTGCAGGCAACAGTGAATTATTCAATGAAGCATGTCCAACAAATGTGCTGAACATGACCAAGCTGAATGTCACAGGTGCTATAGTTTCAAGACAGACCGCAACCACAGTTGCTGCTTGTTGTTGTGCTGCAATGTTGACATTGGCCACTGTCAGTGCGGTGTCGCAGCAAACAGGGACCATGAGTAACGACACCTTGCCGTGCTGCAGCAGGCCTGATTCAAGCTTTCGTTGCTACAGTAGGAGCATACAGATGGAGAATTGAGGGTATAAAGCAGACCAAAACAAGGTGCTTCTCAAGTGAACCCTCTTTTGGTGACAAAGGAGCAGGTGCAGCAGAATTGAAACAGCCCTGGCACTATGCAACACAATGTGAACCCTAGTTGCAGGATGGTCTTGGCTAATGGGTAGCTGTGCTATGCTCAATCCAAGCTGCCAATGTGACAAGGCATTGCACAGCTCATTGCGATTGACCATGACATCGCATGTGTTTCCACGAGACATCAAGCTAAGTCTGATCTAGCCAATTCGGTCCTGAGCTTCAGATAAGCAAGGGCTTTAGGTAATCACGGTCATGCATGCGGAACAGGACAGTTCCTGTTTTGTATATGCATTTTGAAAGCCTATGGCACAGCTGTAGCTTGTTGACTGTGTGTGACCTGTCTCACCTGAAGCTGCCCCACCAGCCTTGCCGCCTGGAATTTTGCTCTTGTCCTTTGAAGCTGCTTGCTGAGGCTCTACGCCAGCGTCCTCTGCTTGCTCCTCTGCCTTAGCTGCTTTGCTCTTCTTGGGAGCCATTTAGATTGTGCTTTGTAGCAGTCAGGCAGGACAAAGATCTCAGGTTAATCCTGTAGCACAGTGGAAGCGCTTCATCTGATGTGGAAGGCAACAAGGTCGTTGTGAATTGCATAATTTTAGCCGCCTCGAAGCACCAGTTGGATACACATGCAAAGCAGCAATTCGAGGGAAGCTGAGTACGCATGCATGCCAGCAACAGTGGCTTTCTTTGCCGAGATCATTCACTAGACCGCAGCTGCAATGATATATTCAGATCCACTCGTACATACGTTCACGCATGATTTGCACAATTGTCGCGCGTCCATAATAAGCACAATCTGCAGCAGAAATCCAGCAGGGACGTGCACGTCAATCATCGTGAATATTGGTTATGCACCTGCACAAATTGGCTATTCTCCTGTGCGTTCTTGGATGTACGGTTCCTGATCAGCACACACCCGCTGCAAGAGTGACTGAATTGGGCGATAACGTATACAGCTGCTCCGCAACGAATGTGTTGCCCAGGCTATGACTTGCAAAATCCACGCAACGGACCACACTCACGCGTAGCGCTCAACATGTACATAAGCCTACATCGTGGACAGAAATTGATTTCAATGACCGTAAGACAATCATGCTGGTGATGCCCAGCTTGGTGCGTCGAAGCGACGACCAGACCTGCCTGTGAAATTGCAGCTCTGCCTCAACCGTGCGTGCTTGATTTGACTGCTGCAATTTGAAAAAGCAGCTCCTAATCATGTCTATTACCTTGGCTGATCAGCCTCATGCGCATCATCAGATTACAGGTCATTGTTGCAGCACCTTCTGACTACTGGTCCTGAGCTATTGCTTTGTATCAGATCTGATACGACTCATATGTTCACACACAAACTGTTGCAGCTCCAATTGGCTTGGGTTCATGCTAGCATCCCACTGTAATACAGCTTGTATTGACGGCGGGACGCCTCATGGAAAGCTCAAGGTGTTTGGGTCAATACTTGTATACAAAGGAGTCCTACACATGGCCAGTGCTTGTGCCAGTGCTGCCTACACTGCCTGTAGATGGTGCAACTGGGCCGCTTGCTGCCATAGTGTGACCTGTAAGTTTGTCTTTTGCATTCTGAAGGCCTTGCTTGACCTTGTTACCAGTACTTGATTGTTCCTGCAAGCCATGGACACCAGTTCAGCTGCATTCCCGAGTACAAAATTATGCTAGGCGCAGGTTCAGGATTGTTGCAGCCTTGACTAGCTTTTGCTTTGAAGCAGGGGCCAGGCTTGATACTGACCTGACTGGCCGGTTGTTTTGGTTCCGCCTGCTGCGCGGCCTGAGTGCCACTTGTCTGCTCCTGCAGCAGCAGTACAGGTGAGAAAAGCAGCAGCTGCACCGCCTCAACTAACGTCAGCCCGAACTGACAGTCATACCGCAGAATGACCTGCCGACATCGGACACGATTCGTGTACAAGGGACTTGGGTCGAGCTGAAGGTGGAGAAGTTGCAACTGCAGTAACTGATGCAACGGGAAGTTGCGAAAGCTTGTGAGCACTACCTGCTGTCACTCCAGGGTGATATGCATGACGTAATAGCCATGCTATGAACAACGGTTTACAACTTTAGACGCATGATTTCATGTGAGAGGCACTGCTACAGTGGTCGTCAAAAGTCTGTATCCAAAACCAGTCCTTGCTTAGCAGAACAGTTCGTGTGCGATGACAGCTCAATCTGACTGGCGGTACGGCCAGGTAGGCCTAGTAAACCATCGAACGCGTGT
>JAABUP010002446.1_pt1 | contig 35911 bp, 44 predicted proteins | sample 5559201 | NCBI WGS metagenome assembly JAABUP01 (sample SAMN10711887, study PRJNA513373) | rock metagenome | isolation source: Antarctica rocks | place: Antarctica
TGGGGGTAGCAGTCTTGGTGGGGGCTGTGGTCCATGTTGGCTTTGGGGTCTCATCCTTTGTGGGAGCTGGGGCTGTTGGCTGAGGGGCCTTGGGAGCTGGTGCCCATGTTGGCTTTGGGGTCTCAGCCTTGGTGGGAGCTGGAGCTGTTGGCTGAGGAGCCTTGGGGGCGGGGGCCCATGTTGGCTTTGGGGTCTCAGCCTTGGTGGGAGCTGGGGCTGTTGGCTGAGGAGCCTTGGGCGCCGGTGCCCATGTTGGCTTTGGGGTCTCAGCCTTGGTGGGAGCTGGTGCTGTTGGCTGAGGGGCCTTGGGAGCTGGAGACCATGTTGGCTTGGGGGTCTCAGCCTTGGTGGGAGCTGGGGTCTGAGCAGGGGGTGAGGTCCATGTGGGCTGAGCAGCATAGGTGGGTGGTGGGGTTGCGGTTGATGATGGCATATGGTGAGGCTTGGAGGGGTGGCTGACTGGGGTGCTTGTGGATGTAGGACCCCATGTGGCAGCTGGTGTAGGAGCTGGAGACCAAGTGGCTGCAGGGCTCCATGTGGCTGATGGCGAAGAGGTAGGCTTGGGGTGGTGAGGGGGGTGGGGGTGCTCATGTTGGTGCATCATTGCGGGCATGGCAGGCCCGGGTGCTGGGTGCTCATGGTGGTGGTGGTGGTGGTGCATCATTGGGGGCATGGCAGGACCGGGTGCTGGAGCAGGTCCATATGAGAAGGATGTGGGGCATGAGCAGATGCACTGCAGCCAAACATATATAAGGTCAGGTGCAGACATTGACAACGGCTACAGATGGGCAAGCTGCCAGTAAATGAGATATGCAGCATCAACCAATTGAGTGACCAATGCCGTGAAATTGTGTTTGTTCTGACTGTTGAACAAATGCACAGTCCGGGGATCAAACAGTGAATCACTCACGCAACATCAGCTTGCGTGTTAACAAGCAGTTCAGTTCAGCACATTGTGTAAGACAAAGCAACCCACCATGGCAATAGTGTAACATTTAACACCTGTAACAGCATGATGTACAAGAAGCATGTGTGTCTGCAAACAGGTTTGCAAAGATTGAGACCCACGTTCTCAAAGGCCTCATACTGGGTTGGTACTGGCTCTGGTGCACAGCCAGAGCCAGAGAATTGGCCAGATGAGTCAGCATCAGCATCAGAGTCCATGGCATCAGCCATGTCTTCAGGCATGGCCATGGGGTCCATCATGGGAGCCATGGTGGGGGCAGATGAGGGGCCATTGGCATATGCCACAGGGCAGGAGCAGATGCACTGCAGCAGAACAGACTCACGGTCAATGTCTTGCAGCAAGAGTGAGGGAAATATGCACAGCAGCAAAAGCAAAGCAGGCAGCAGCGCTTACTTGCAGTGAACAAAGTCAGATGTATGCATGGGCAGCATGTGTAAGGCATGCAAAACCCATCCAGATGACAAGCAAAATTCCCTAAGTGACTGACGCACAATGTGTACTTGCACTCCATGGCATGACCATGCTTTGCTGCATGCAATGCGATCTGAGATGCGTCAGCAAGATCCTTTTCAAGCAAAAGAGCTCTCACCTGAACAAAAGCCTCATACTGGCTGGGGATTGGGTCAGATGAGCAGGGGGTGCTATAATAGTCATCACCACCGTCAGCAGTTGCATTTGCTGTGGCAGTTGCTGAAGAGTCTGACACAGAGGGAGCAGGGGTGCTAGCCTTGACTGGCTTGAACTTGCTCTTGTAGGCTGATACCACATCAGACAGGATGGCGTGAGGCTTGGTGTCATTGTTGCTAGATGGTGAATCTGATCCTGCGACTGAAGATGAAGCGTTGGCAGCCACGAGGGGCGCAGCGTCAACAGTGGTAGCTGAGCTGTTGATCTGGAGAAGCTTGCGGTCCTGCGCAACGCAAACGAACAGTCAGCATTGGAAAACTGCCACTGCTGTAACGTGCGCAGGTCAGGTCATTGTTGCAGCCTCAGCGACACAAGTACGGTTACCGAGGCAGGAAAGACAGCCACGTCATGCCCGAGGCATGCTCACCTGGAAGGCCGAGGCGGACACAGCCAGCAAAGCTACGACGACCACGGTCAACGCGAATGACCTCTGCAGGACAGCTGAGACGTTCAGAGGAAAAAGCAACGGGTACAATATGCAGCCTACACGAGCAGCAAAAGGTGGTAATAGCGAAGGATGCACGCACCATATTGCAGTTTGGGCCAAGAAACAGTGTTGTGAGACGTCAGCCGCTGTCAGCTTAAGCTTCGTTGAACGATCTGAAACTGCAGCAGTCAACAAAGCAAGTAAGTACCCTCGAATGACGTTTTGTGCCTTCAAACTACATCCGATGGTAGTTCAGACATGACAAGCGCGCATATGCATGTGCAGGCGCCGAGTTGTGCATCACTAGTGTGATCTACGAGTTGGCTTTACCTGAACGATACACACACCTTGTCTGTATATGACGCAGCGTCTGTAAAATACACAGCACGAGTGCAGCAGAAGCCTAGCAGTTCAAGAGCGCACGCTTGCTGAAGTGTTGCGAAGGAGCTGTTTTGAGCTAGCTTGGATCGGTCCTCGACATCTCGAACGCAGTTCGCATGGCGATGAATTTCGTGTTAAAATGCGTTGCAAAGTACTGAAATCTTCGAAAATGCCCTCGAAAATGCGGAACATTTGTGAATTTCTGGGCTGATCATCTGCCTCGTGTTGACCTTGACCAAACTTCCTTGCGTGATCGAACTGCTGTGCTGCAGACAAGTGGCAGCGACAGCTGTCAGAGGCTACCGGTGGTGAATAGTGCAACACGAAAGTCATCAAAGTATTTGATGTCAACTGCGTTGTTCACGAAAGGTTCTCTCGTGAGCTGTTTCCTCCTCGAAGTTGGTCAAGCTGGGATACGACTGGCACGGTATCTTGCGACTCCTGAATGGTAGCGCTTACCAAAGCATGCCTGCTGGCGGTCACCGATCCCTATAGCTTCACTGACTCGCTCAGATGTTCCTGCTCAGTTTTATGCAGATGGAAAGCTGAACTCGCTTATGTACAGTGGTTTCTCAGTATGTGTGCGACATCTATTTGTCACGTTTGTCTGTCTGTGCACTTGCAGCTTTTCAAGTACTGCAAAAGCGTACAAATCAGGCTGTATACAGAGAAGGACAGCAAAGCAGTGACGAAGTCCTTCAGGTGCTATATCACATTTCTGTTTGTTGATGCATGTTTGATGACAAGCAAACTCAGAGTCATGATGAGACAAAATTGATCTTGGTGCGCCTGCTGGAATGCATTGACATCCAATCATGCCCTTGTTTGAGGCAGATTTTAAATCCTCATCCTGACAAACGATCGTCAGCTGCACATGCTGTGCAATGCGCCTTTCTCAGCCCCGCAGCAGAGCAGCAGCTGGCTCTCTCATCTCCACATCACCCCCTGACCTACAAATCTCCAGGCTGCTTCAACGGCCACTAACATAGCCACCTGTGGCAAGCATGCATCAGAAGAGACTGTTGACCAAATCAGTACACTTGACAGCAGTCCTTAAGGCCAGGCTGCTGCTCATGCACGGCTCAGCTGGTTCATGTGCCGGGTTTGCCCAGCCTGCTATGGCAACATAACAAAAGCCCTGTCACATTTTTCCTGATTGTACCCATCATCCAGATGGCATAACCAGTCATGCTACCTAAAGTGTGCGGCTCACCTCCTAGCAGCCGAAGCTCTGCCAAAGCGCTCAATGCATGTGCTGTAGCCAGCTTGTGCCATCCCCAAGTTGAGTTTTGTTTTTTACAATCTTGCCTGATTGTCAGCACTAGCTGAAATGGGTCTCATGCTCTGAGCCTTAGGTTCTGATCCTGCAACAGGATGCATGGTTGGCACCCCCCTGGGACTGAACCTGTCAAGCCATTCACATGCCCACACTCTCTTGTGTCTGTGCTTTCCATGGCCAGGTGTGGTCTACTGCCTTCTGTAATGCTGCTATTGAGCACAAGTGTTTATGGTTTGGTTTTGAACCCATAGTCCTCTGGCATTGGTATGGTTTTATTGTTTGCAAGCCACCTGAAGCACCTGGACATATTGACATCTACACTCTACAGAGCTCTGTGGACAGAAGGTTGGGCGTATTGTGTGCGCATTTTCTCAAGGTTCTGCAGATGGCCAGAATAATTGTGTCGGTAGCCTTTTGCCAGCTTGTACAAGGAACTGCACACAATTGTTCAGGGCCAGCATCCTCTCAATGAACTGTAATCTGTGCAGGCTGCAGAGTGATATGCCTTGTCGTTTTGCCTGTGCTGTTACAGTCTGTGCATGTGTGAGTGTATCTGACTTGCCTGTCCACTGTTGACTTGCCTGTTCGATAGCAGCAAAGATGGTCTTTGCATGTGCGTGTGTGTGTCTGCATGCATATGCCTGTTTTTTGCTGTCTGCATAATTGTTTATAGGGTTGTGTGGAGCTGAAGCTTGTGCAGGACGGTTTCTGGCTGATCACTTGGAGCAAGGCAGTGTGCATATGCAGGTGCTGTATGAAGGTGAGACCAGCAGGTTGGACCTGGGTCTGGTGCATTCTGGGGGTTTTGCACTGGCTCCTGATCCCTGCTTGGTTGACACCAGCTATACCGCTGTGCCTGATGGAGGCATATCAGCCAGCCCGGTTTTGGTAACAATCCAGCCCTTTGTGAGCGCATGCTACACAGGAAGTGTCAGCAAATGTGTGTGAGTATCTGTGTTCAAGGCTGCGTATGAGTTTTGTCTATGTAGCTGCAGGCTGTCATGGCTCTTCTGTTGCTGGTGGTCACATGTCTTCACAGGGCTGTGATCATGCATTTGTTGACTAAACACATTCAGAGATGTTGATGTAAATTCTCCTGGTTTGTTGCATAAGTGCACCATGCGTGCACAGGCATAAAACAACACCTCATGCATCACAGAGCGCATTTGTTTTCGTGTCTGCATGCAGTTTGTTTGCAATGTATGTTGGCTCCATATCTGTATGATGACATGTGACTATATACATAGATCATCAATTGAACTTCTGTGGCCTGACCCCCAGATGTGCCCACAGGAAGCCCTGGCCCACCCCTTCCTGTCAGTCAATGTCAGAGCCTAGTGTGCTTGCCCTACCACTGCCAGCAAAGAATCCTCCTCCCTGTTGTGGCCAAACAATGCTGCTTCCCCTTCAGGCCAGAACACTGGGACTCCAGGAGCCATCAACGCAGTCTATAGCCCAGCTAGTCCGGGTGACAGAACGGACGTTGCTGAGTCTATGTCACACCAGGATGGAGTACTCAACATCAAGGTTGTACTACCTACTAGGGCCCTGATTGGGCAACAATTTGGCCCCTGCTGTGCAATCTGTGAGCAGCACATGTTATGCAGCAAGCGTAGCTGCGACAGGTTGCTAGATGCAAGCAGTGGGCAAGTTGTTGTCAATTTACGTACACCAGCTGATTTCATGAAAGCAAAGTAAACTGGTAAACCAAAATGTGACACACACCACATATCGATCAATCACTCAATTTACGTTTCCTGTTTCACACATCAGCAGCCAGGCTGACCTGTGGTGAGCATTGCATTGTAGCAAGAGAGCGCGCTGACCAAACTTCAGAAGCAAGCTGAGCAGAACAAAGAGCAGCAAAGCAGCTTGCAGCAGAAGCTTCAGACTTCTAAGGCCGGCAGAGAGGATAGTGTGAGTACACTCAGAAATCAGCTTCATAGCACATTGATTCTGTCTTTATGTTGCAAGCTTGACAACAGAGATAGTATGACCACAGCAAGCGGCTGCTGCCCATCCTATTGCACTTACAAAAATGTGTGGCTGTGAGACCTGAAGCCACCTTTCTGCAGGCAGATTACACATGACAGGGTTCACATCATATGATGACATTACAATCACTCCTGCGGTAAAGAGCGCGGTACGTCATTGAACAATGGTGCTTGTTTGTGTTCAAATCCCAGCTTTCCAAAAAGGCCTGTAGTTTACGAAGGCAGCTCTTGGATGGAAGACAGTGCCTGCTTGATGTGCGCCAACTGTCTGTGGACTGCAAGTCAGTGGTGCAGACCAACATGGTAAGCTGCTGTTACAACATCTTCAGAAGTTTTTACCAAAGACATCACAAGCAGTCTCATGGATGTCGCGCTGTTGACCAGGATTATGGCAAGCCTTCTGGCGATGCTGCAAGGCAGCTCAAAGGTTTCCAATTGTTTCTGAGGACATTTGCGTACAACACGGAAAAGGACATTTTTGAGCTGGTGCCTCAGATGCCTCATCATCTCCCTCAGCAGATTTGCCAGGCCCTTCACGCCTTGCAGCAGATAGACACAGCCGGTAAGGAAGCATCATAGCAACCATTTCAGTTCTTGCATACTTCTCACATTAGGGCAGCTTTTGTATGCCAAGCATCCCTATCTTTCTCGTTCTCAACAAACAAATACAGTATACTGCAAAGCAAGCAAGTAATGCCATTTTGCCCCATGTCCAGTGCTACTTGGTCTGTGTGTGAGGACTGTCTGTGGACTGAAACAAGGGCACAGCTGTCTGTAGTCAGAGGCATGTGCTGCTGTACTCAGCTCAACCTGCTGTACCCAGTAGAACCTCAGTGGACCACCTGTATGAACTGTCAAGAGTGTGTGCTTGGACCTGCAGGTGCAGATTGGCAGATATTCAATGCATCACAGAGGCAGATGCGCAGGGCGATGCTATCTTTGTATGGCAGCAAGAAACGCCTGGTGCCCCCCAGAGCACCCTTGGACCTCACAGGACCCATGGGCCGTACAATTCATTTGATCTTCCTGGTCCAGGTGCGCATGTTGCTTTGGCCACTATAAAGCATCTTGATCCATTTTGGGCAGGTCTGCATGTTGCCTTGGCCACTATAAAGCATCTTGATCCATTCTGGGCAGGAATGTAGGTGTTGCCATGGTACTAGCCTGGCCATCATGATTCAATACACGTACATTCTCAGCTGTGCAATACACTGCACAATTACATCTTGCTATTCTACGTATGACCATATTATGCGTGATGCGCAAGGAGGCTGGCTTTTATGTCACACTCATATGATGCAACATTGAGCATAGTACAGTCAATAAAGTAAGCCTGAGTCTATACCTACACGTCTGACCTAGATTGTACATTCAGGAATGAGTAATAGACAGCAACATTTCTGCTGTCGCCGCATTACTGCACCTGATCTTGTCCGATATCACTGAGTCTGAAGACAGATGTGGGAAGACAAGACCTGCAAGCCTTGTGGTGTGTGCAGACTCTGGAGCAGATCTATCTTGTTTACCGGGGCCGATACTTCTATCCCATTGTGATCCAGCTCTTCACTTGGCCAGCTCTGCTGGGCATGGCAGCCATGCTGGACCAGCAGCGTAAGAAGGCCATGGCCCTCATGAATGAGTGCCGGCTGACGCCACTGGTGCAACACCAATGGGTGAGGGCGGCTTCTTCGCACCGCCTGGTGCCTGGGGATGTGGTTGTGCTGCAGAGCGGCAGGGCTTCATGTGATATGGTCCTTCTGCGAGGGGCGTGCCTGGTCACAGAGGCAGTGCTGTCTGGAGAGGTGTGACTAATGTTGTGCAAACACAAGACCAATCTATGCCTGTTGCCAATCCCATTGTGATCCAGCTGCCAAGATCATGTGTCATCATGGATCCTTCAGACACCATCTGGGCGGCAGTAGAAGCATATCAGCGTTGTGCATTTCATCGCTAGAGTCTAGCTCAGCTACAAGTGTTGAAGCCGTGAACGGCAGCTTCATCAGCTGAACTTTTATGTGTGACTTGTGTGATGTGTTTGTGGTCGACTACTGCAACCTCTTGAGCAGGTTGGCCAAGCATGGAGGGAAGCAGTCAAACAGCCATCTGTGGATGTAAGACAATGATCACCAGAGATTGCTTCTGTGCTCACATTGCTTCCTGGAAGGTGTGTGGTGAACAGACTGGAAATGCTCTTTGCTCTGCATGCAAGCCTTGCATGAACGCATAGCCATAGCATGACACTGCAGGATGCCTTGACGATTGCTACCAGTTGCGAGCAGAGTGTCAGATTCATGTCACATGACAGCAGCTTGAAACTTCATCAAGCACGAGGCTGTGATGTTGCAGGCTGAACAGCTGCGCAAGTGTGCGTATGTGTCAGCGCCAGGCCAGGATTATGACCCAGAGAAGGACCGCACTTGCACCATCTACGCTGGTACTATGGTGCAGCAGGTGAATACCACATGTGCCCCCTTTTGCTCGGAACAAAAGACATGATCAGTCTAGTGCCAAGCTACAGTTGTTTCTGTCCAAACAAAGTGATGGTGTCTTGCACGTTGATTGCATTGATTAGTAATATAAAAATAAAGACAAAAAATTATGGGTTTTTTTCCATTTTTGAAAAACATAGGCGCATATGGCAGCTACAGCCACATCTCTGAGTTATCATATCGTGCTTGATAGCCCCTGGGAGGTCCTGCATGCTGAACACTCAGGTGCTGGTGCAGTCAGATGCCTTGCTGGGCACATATACATAATTTGCACATCAACAAGCACACTTGGTCATGCACAACCTGAGAATCATCACAGAGTGAGGACGGTACAAATGCATTGCTGCAGGTGTGGGCCTGGGCAGCCTGGTATAACACTTGGCTTCTCAAATTGAGGCCGAAAGGTGTAGTCTTTTTCTTTTCTGTTTCTGCAGGTGTGGAATCCGGAGAACAGTGCAGAAGAGGTGTTGGTGATGGTGTGCCGGACAGGGCTGAACACTGCCATGGGAAGCACAATCAGGGAGCTGCTGGTACCTGCAAAAGTCACTAAGAGAGACCCTGTTGTCACGGTATGTTCTGCAGACATGTTAGTTTGCTTGCCTGCATACTCTTTGCTCTTGACTCATGCACTCAGCAAATGCTCTGGTTGACTTGTGCACCACCCAGGTGCTCACAACCAATGCACAGTCCATAAATCTGTTCAGGCACTTGTCTGCGCATGCCCTGCGTGTTCATCCATTTGCTCATGCAGGCCCCCATTGCATTCACCCCTTAAATGGAAATGTTCAAGAAGTAGCATTGAGTTCAACTTCTCCCTGGTTGCTTGCTCCCTCACTGCCCCACTCACAGCCTCTCCTCACTCATGTCCTTGCTCACCCTGACTGATCTGCTCACATGCTTGCTCACTGTTTTCACTACTGAACCTGGCTGGAGAATATCGCATCTTCACTTTTTGTTTCACTCTCAAGTATTTTCCCATGGCGTTAGCTGTGTCTGACACTCACTTGATGTCTGGCCTGCAGGACATAGCCCGCCTGTACCTGTTTGCTCTGGCCTTGCAGTGCTTCCTCTTCATCCCATACATCATCAAGGCTCCGCAGCATGCGCAAGATGCAAAACAGGTCATGTGGCAACTACTGGACCTGGTCATATATGCTGCACCTCCTGGCTTACCACTTCTGCTGATGCTGGTTGGAGCTGTGGCGCGTAACGTCCTGCTGAAGGATGGTTTGATGCTGCTGTTCCCTGAAATCATCAAACGCGGCGCAGCTGTCGATGTGGTGTGCTTTGACAAGACCGGAACCCTGACTGATAGCCTGGTGAGTGCTGTATGACAGCAGCAAAGGGCAGATCTTGCAACTTCAGAGCACATTGAGTTTGAGTGCAGTGCCTCTGCATTGCTGCTCACGGCGCAGCAAGTCCATCCTAAGTTGCAATATGGTGGCTCTGCATTGCTGTTCGTCTTGTGGCGGCTTCAGAGCGCACTGAATTTGAATGCAGTGGCCCTGCATTACTGTTCAATTTGTAGCAACTTCATTCTGAGTTTCACTACGGTGTCTCTGCACTGCTGTTCATGTCATGGCAACTTCAGAGCAGACTGAGTGTGAACTTGGCGGCTTTGCACTGCTGTGCACATCATGGCAACTTCATGCTGAGCTTCAATATGGTGGCTCTGCATTGCTGTTCATGGCATGCCAACTTCACAGCAGACTGAGTGTGAACTTGGCGGCTCTGCAGGCAAACTTGCATGGTGTGCTGCCTGTGCACAAGGCCACCTTTGGCTCCCTGCAGCAGGGCGGCCTGCAGTGGGGCAACAGACTGAAGCAGATGTTTGCGGCATGCCACAGCCTGAACATGGTCACCAGGTCGGCTGTGGCAGGAGCTGACATGGAGCGCAGCCTCTTCAAAGCAGTGGAAGCCAGCTTCTTGGTGGGTATCTGCCTCTGCATTGTGCTTTCACCTTACCTTTTGCAAACAAGGCCAAAAATAAGAAGATGCCTGACGTCAGCATTCAAAGGAGCTATGGAGAATATGGAGTGACCTTTTGCAAATCAGGCCAAAAGTGAGAAGATGCCCAACGTCAGTATACAAAGGAGCTATGGAAAGTGAACGGACTGACATGGATTGTTGTGAAACACAGCACAAGTTCGATTGGCTTCTGAAACTGCCCACATGCATATGCCACTGGCCTAATGCTTGTCGCTGCACTCAGCAAGCAGAGACAATCAAGCTGTATGAAGCCTCTCTGCCTGCCTGTGGGTGCCTCGTTCTTCTTGTGAGTGTGCCTATTTGCCAATGTCTCAACACCATTTGTCCAGATATCAACAGCTTCAGTGGGCATGATCGCTTACAAAGCATATGAAGCACTACGAGAAGTTTTGCGGAACAGCGAAAACGTGCGCTTGATTTTGATGTCAAAACAGACTGCATTACTTCGGCTGCCATGAGTGTGCAGGACAGCACAAGCCATGATGGGGCAAGCTGTGTTATTTTTTGGTTGATTTGGGCGCCTGCCTGTTTGCCTCTCTCTTGGTTTCAGAGACTATAGTCTATCAACTTGACTCTGCTTGCATCTAAAGTAATTGCACAATCGTGGCATCTGTCATGCACTAGCATGTAGTGCTCAACAACGTTCATTCGCACAATGTCACAGTGTCTTGTGCTCAGGCGTAAAATCAAGCACTTGCATTGTGCTGACAGTGTCACCATCCCATCCAGTGTGCGTGAATGATGTCAAGCACTGAAGGCGCCGTGCCAATTGTACGCAGCTGGCTCTCACGAAGACTTTGGCTCTGGAATACCCAGAATTGCCCCCTGCCGCCCTCCCCATCTCTCCCCCGGGGCCCCCACAGCTCGCCTATCTACTGTCTGTCACCTGAAGCATTTTGCCATTGCATTCTCAGCAGTGGACTTAGCCTACAACGAGTCGAGCATGCATGTAACAGTGATTGAAAGCCACACACACATGCAGGACAGACAGACAGTGGTTCTGCCCCGCCGGCCTAATGCAAGGTCAGCCTCAAGCACAGCCAAGCTGTCCATCTTGAAGGTGCTGGAGTTCAGCTCTCAGACCTTGCGCTCTGGTGCAGTCGTCCTGTCTGAAGATGCACCCCATGGAGCAGCCCTGCTGTTTTTGAGGGGCGCCCCTGCCGTCATCAAAAGCCTTGTTGACCCTGCTACCGTACCTGCTGACTTTGATCAGGTGATTGCTCCCCATTAGGCCTGAGCTCACAAAAGTATTTCATGTGACCCACCCTAGCCACTGCAAGATTGCACACTGCAGGAAGCACCATCACGCACTTGCTGCCTCAGCTTTGGCCAGGAGTGAAACAAATCATCTCACAGAATGGGGGGAGGGAGAAAGTATTAAAATGATGTTGTTGAAATATGGGGACTTGATCAAGTTGTTTGCAGTCCCAGGTCCTGCTGGGGCTGGCTCTCAGCTATGGCTTGGCCCTCGTGGTGGCTCTCGCTGTGACTGCGGCCAATTGTTTGTGGTGGCAATGTCTATCTGCAGACCTAGCATAGGCTGGTGTACACAAATTGCTTTCTACAAAGCGAGACAGGCGTGACATGCCTGCTGCTTCAGAAGCATTGGCAAATGATTGGTTTGTAGTTTTCGTGTAACCTCGGCTATGGTATATGGTCACTGCTCCAGGCTGCCGCCTTAGACTTTTCTTTCCCTTGGTGAATGATTGCGCAATTCAACTCTGGTGCAGCGCAGGCGATACAGCTGCTCTGCCCAGTGACACAGATCTTGCAGAAGCCCTCTAGGTAGCCTCTTGACAAGAAGGGTTGAATGTACAGGTGGTGGATGACTACAGCAGCAGGAGCTGTCGGCTGCTGGCAGGGGCAGTGGGGGTCATCAGGGGGGTCCACAAGCTGGACATAGCATGCATGACTCAGCAGCAAGTGGAGTCATGTGCAACACAGATGCAGTTGCTCAGTCTGGTGGTGCTGACCAACAGTCTACGCACAGACTCAAGACAGACAATCAGCCAAATTCAGGAGGGGTGAGATGCGTCTGTCTCACAAACGAGATGTTGCAGCTGTGTTCTGGTTGCTGCAGCAGCGTTGTTGGCTGCTGTGCATGCACATGTTGTGACAAGCTTCCCAGACATGTGATGTGCAAAGCTGGATTCGTCAGCAGATGCTGAAAAATGCTGGCCTGGCTTACAGACCCCACCTGTAACCCCACCTGGGTGGGGTCTGCGCACTACTGAAGAGTAAGTGCTCACTTGAATGCACAGGATGTTCAATGACTTCTACACAGTGTTCACACAGGCCATTTTGCTTGCGGGGCCAGGTGTACAATGTGCAATGGCCGCAGCCTTTGTTGCCGGCAATGCAGTGAGTTCACATCACACTCACCATTACTGTTACTATTACTGCGCAGTGGTGGAGTAAGGACCATGATGATCACAAGCGACTACCACCACACTCACTGTTACTGTTACTGCAGTGGTGGAGTAAGGACCATGATGATCACAGGCGACTACCACCACACAGCAGTAGCTGTGGCAAGAGACGTAGGCATGGTCAAGCCTCAAGGCTTGGTCGTCATCATTGATACTGCCACATCATCTCAGCCCACCCTGGACCCTCCACTGCTGACCCCACATGACTCCCTGCAGCCCCCTCTTCAGATCCCACATACCCTCAGCGGAACGTTGCCTTCAGCTGATTGGCACCGTTTTTCTTCCACCCAGCAGCTTCCCAGTGCAGTTCAGGCTGATGATTGTCATCCTTATCAGAGCCAGGATCAACAGCATGTGGCCCTGACTGCTGATCCGGTGATCAAGACCAGGCATGTGAGCTGGGATCATGTGCTTGAAGATAACACAGGGATGAGTCAGGGCAAACCAGCAGTCCTGCCACAGTCATCTGCTGCAGTGAAGACCAGTCACGTCTCCAAGCTGCTTCAGTTTCCTGCTTTGGCAAAAGCCAAGTCAGGTTTGACCCTCTCAGAGACCCCTCAGCCAGGCCCCGGGCTGACCACCCCTGAGAGCCGCAGACTTCCCTTGGAGGGGTTGACATTCGTGGTGGCAGGGTTGGGGAATCTGAACGCGTCACAAGCCCTAGCTGCCCTGGCAGCAGGGCAGATGCAGTGCGCTGTGACCGGGGACGCCCTTGAGAGTCTTCTGCAGCAGCGTGACCTGTCTTCTTTGGAGACGGTGATGAGCAATGCTGTTGTCTTCTCGCGCATGCAGCCCCACCAGAAGGGGCAAGTCATGGATCTGCTCAGCACACGTGGCATGCATCAGCTGTTTGATGGTCAGCCACGCTTCATACAGGTATCTCATGCGATGATACCTTACTGCTGTTGCAGACTGTCGTAATAGATCTATCCAATCCATCTCCTGCGCAGTCCAGTATAATACTTGGCATCTCATTAAATTGATGCCAAAAGGTGTAGTCTTTTCCTTTTCTCTATCCAACCCATCTGCATGTGCTCAGCAACATCAATCAAACAAAGTCAGAATCAGGTTTGTTGTATCTCCTCCAATGTGAGCAAGGCTTGAGCTGTAGACAGCACTAGATCCACAAGGAAGGGGGGTTAGCAGATGGCTGCTGCCACTCAATGCAGATAGCGTCATTTCATGCACGCCCTAGTGGCCCATCACATCGTGTGTCCTCTGCTGTGGCGTGCAGATTCATGCTTGATTTGTGTCTGGTTGCTTGCAAATAGCAGTCTGGTCTCCGGTTGCCCAATGCCCATCATCACAAAGCCGCTTGTGCATCAGATGACCTTCAACTTAGTCACAGGTCTGCTTCTGAGCTTTCTTGTGAGATCTGCTAATTGCACAGATTGGCCTGGACTTGTCACTTGACGTCTGCTGAATCTGTTGCTCCACAATTTGGCCGAAGTCTTGCATTGCTCATTTACTACCGTAATCTCGTTGTGTTAAGGTGACAATCTGGCAAGTTCTGCAGCCTGCATAATTTTCACTGGAGTATGTACCTGCAAGTACTCTTAAAGCAAGCAAGTTTGGTGTCCGCAGCTGTTGCGCATATAATCTGGCTCTGCAGCGGCCACCAACAACTGCGCAGGGTGACAGCAAGCACAGCTAGCATCTTGCTGTTGCTTCAGCATAGTTGCTGGTGCTCTGATAATTGTGAGTTCTGCAGGGTTTGGGGATGACAACCATGTTTTGTGGGGATGGCATCAATGACCTGGCAGCTCTGTCAGCAGCTGACATTGGCATGGCAATCGGTGCAGATGCTGTCATTGCTGCTGAGCTGTCCACTAGCAACGCCTCTGTTGCAGGTCAGCTCTCTGCTGCATCCCTTCACGAAACACTGCTTGCTTCAACTGCGACGCCCTGCACCCTTGCTTGCTCGTCAAAACAGGGACTGATACAGGTTGAGTGGCACACATCTGAAGGTAGAAGGCAGTACAGTGTGTATGTCCAAGGACTGTGTTTGCATGCAGGTGTGGCCAACTTTATCAGGGTGTCCAAAGGTGCTTGGACCATGCTCATTGCCCTATTCAAGGTATGGATGCTGCTTATTGCCTTCACAGTTGCTGTATGCATATATTACGTGTAGACTGTACATGTGTTCTCTGGCCTGCTATCTTTCTTCAACAGCTGCTGATATCCTGCTATTTTTTTCCAAAAATTTGGCAAGCCTATTATCCTGCCTGCCTGCTTGGTAAACGGGAGACTGCCTTTAGCAATAGCTCAAACTCAACAGGTTCCAACTAGCTGACTATTTCAGCCACATTAATAAGTGACATATTGACAGAACGTTTGCAGCATGACAGCAAAGAGGTCATCAATGAATGTTTCAGCCTGCATAGCTCGACAATTTGGTTTGTGTATGCAGTTCATGGTGGTTTACCAATGCAATGTAGCTCAGGCCAACATGACAGCCTTCTTTGTGGATGGCTCAACATTGTCAAACATACAGGTGAGGCACAGTGTTTTGTTACGCAATGCACATGTGGGGTGTGAGGTTTTCTTGCAGGCAAAGTAACAGCATGCTTGTCAATTGCATGATGCATACCGTCAGCTGTGAAGATGGCCTACATGAGTGATTCTATATGTTTGATAGACCACTTGCATCAGTGCATCCATGCATCCTACTTTCCTGCCAGAGCTGCTACAAATGGTCTCCCAAATTTTACTTGCATGCCAACAAGATCGTGTCATCACCACGCCATGAGATGTGCAACATGCCATATATATGCATATTTATACATCATGAACCTCTAGACGTTGCCAGAGCAGCTCATTCATCCTTGGGTTGGTTTTCGGGTTTAGGCTGCGGTCAGGCCCCAATGGAGTCCCCTCCCCCAGGAGTCTAAGCCTTCATGCCTTGTCTGACCTCTGTGCTCAAATTGTGTAAGTTCAGTGTGTCACATGGTCTGCGACATGCTGATAGCAAGTTGCCCACCAGTCAGCACAGAGCTTGCTGACTTGGACAACTGTCTACAGATGGGGGCCATTGATCTGCAAGCAATGGCTATGGCCTTGGGTTGCTGCTGGGTTCCCCCCATAAAGAAGATGAACAGACACAAGCCGACCCCTCATACTTGCACGTTAAAGGGCTTGCTGCTCATGATCAGTGCAGCCATTGGGCTGCAACTAACCCACATTGCCCTCATGCTGTTTATGCGCACCAGGCCTGGCTTCTTGGCTGGAACCGGTACTGCACATCTGGTGAGCTGCCCACTTCAAGAAAAGAAAAGAATAGAAAAGACTACGCCTTTTGGCGTCAATTTAATGAGAAGCCAAGTATTATACCAGGCTGCCCAGGTTGCTCAGTTTACATCAAGCATAGGAATGTTTCTGCATCCGGCATCCAGCTTTGGCAATAATCTATGGTTTCTGCTGTATTTTCTGCAGAGTGTGTATGATGATACGTGTCAGTGGCACTTGCATGGCTTGTCCCTGCATCACACATTCTCCTGATGAGGCTACTGTTTGCATTGGGTGCATCACTGGGTACATGTTTGCTGAAATGGCAAGCACCCAAGCATGATGAGATGTCAGCTGACACCAGTACCTGCACACACCCTAAGACAATGCACTGCGCAAGTCAGCATTAGCAGCTATCATAGCAGCTGCTGTCAACACAGCAGCTTTAAAAGACAGTTGTGTTTTGTGGTGTGCAGAACCCAGTGACATCAACCGCATGGCTGGCGGCCAATGCGCAGCTCCTATGTCCGTTAGTCAGTATGACAGTAGACACAAGTCAGTTCTGTGAGCCTTTGCACCACACTAGGCCTGTCTTCATCATTGTTGCCACCCACATACTTCTGTCTTTTGTTGCCATCCTGGTCAGACCAGATCAACATGTCAACTTGCTCAGCTTGTACAACTTTGCGCAATCCTTCAGGTTTGAGTTTTTGGGTGTTGTGTTTGCTGGGCTTTTTGTCTATGCAGTGTTGGTTGGTGCCACCCGTCGGTTGCTGAGGCAGCATCAGCAGGGCAGGGTACAGCCACTGTCAGAGTCAGTTCAGCTTTGATGTAGCATCAGGTTTCTGGTAGTGTCATACATACATGTACATACACCCCTCTCTCTTTTTACATAGCTGCCGTTGCTGGACGCGCTGTTGTTAGAATCTTTGTGGCAAACCTGAGCAGTAAACAGTGGCAATTTGCATTCAAAGAGTTCTCTAGTAGTAGTAAGAGTATTTGCATTCGTCAGAAGGGCTCTGATGTTGCAACCCACAGGCCATTTTGACTGTACATATGCCTGCATGAAATGCAGAGAAGCCTTTTGTTCTTCTCTGGCAATATATTATACAAGCAAGTGACTCATCAGTGATGCAGTGTTTGCTGATCATCCCCAGTACCAAATTCAGTGTCACAGCTTGAAAAAGCAATCCAGCTTAGAGTTGACGCAGTTTCGCAAAGTGTGCCCAAGCTTTTGGCATTAGTATGTTGGCTACCAATTTTGCTGTTGTGATCACGAGTTATTCTTTGGTGTGTGACACCTTTAGCTGCTAAAATTTAGCAAGGCTATTATTATGCAGGTAATTATATTGATTTCCATTCTTTGTATCTTGAAATATAATGGTTGTTACTAGGTTACCAGGTCCTGTAATAATGGTTGAAACGCTTTCCAGCTCATGGTGAGCTAGGTACGTGCAGAACAAGTCTTGTGTCTCCAGAGCAGCCTGTCTTGTGCATCCTTGTAAGCCCAAGGTCTTCTGGGACGACAGTGTTGACATTGATCATATGATCATGCATGTTGTCATGCAATATCATTGAAACTACACCTTGGGCGACCAGGTGGACAAAGCCCCTTCACTTCACCAAGTAAAAACCTCCTAGGCAATTGCAATCTGTCATTAGGCACCCTGAAAGTATGACTCAGTCACTCGAGTCTTTTGCTTTGGGAGCACACACGAAAGGTGTTGCACGTACTTATTTTGATAAAATTTCACACAATGTGTCACGGTCGACGTCGTGCAAGGACATGCTGCAGATGCGTTGCAAGCAGTTCATCTGAAAAATAACCAGAGGGGTCACGTGTTGTTTCACAACAGCCCATTGCAGCGAAACTGACATACATAACAACCTAAACCTAAACAACCCCCACCCCCACCCACCCCACCCACCCAAACAGCAGTGCGTAACGCCTGACCATCAATGCGTGGCCTGCATGATTCGTCAATGTGCCCAATGTGTTGCGCAATTGTCGGGACAATTCGAGGCACTAGCAAATTCTTTTGCGTCATCTGTGGTCTGTGTGTACACTGAAGTTTGAACTGAGCAAAACCTTCTAGAGAGTTGATGCTGTCCGCTCGAGCTCCTTGCTCACAAGTTTGCCTTGGCCTACGTCAAGCATCTCACCAATTCAGCAACGCTAGATATAGGCATCAGTGTGCTGCTCTACCCAAAGGAGGACCTATTCGCGGCCCACCTGCGAGGCATGTGGTTGGGCAACATAACCGAAGAGTGACTCTGACAACCTTGCTAGGAAGCACTGTTCTGGCCATGGGTTTCGGCACCAGCGCAATGGCAGCCTCTGCCACGTCGCCAACAGTAGAAACGGTACACAGGACTTGAAACGCAACATCCGACACCTGGTCTGCATGCATATGCGTCCGACCTTGCTATGCCGAAGTTTGCGCTGAGTCTGTCGTCCCCTGTTGCCGTGCAGATTTTGCAGAACCCAAACTTCCCCGAGACCTTTCCTTTTGGGCCTGAAGAGTTCCAGCGCTATGATGAAACCCCTGACACTTCTTTCTACTCACAGCCACGCTTTGTGACGCATATTGACGATGGTGCCATTGCTGCTCTGACCAAGTAAGTACGCATTTGCATTGCTACAATCACAGCTGCTCGTGCCAGCATCGTACTTTTGCATCGCTTGCAGCATGTTGCTGCGCAAGCACTCTTGAAGAGGGTGCAATTAGGCATGCAAATGAGAATACTGTGCATTACAGGTATTACAGTCAGGTGCTGCCACCTTCAGGCTCTGAAGATTCTGCAATTCTTGATATGTGCAGCAGCTGGGTCAGCCACTACCCCAAAGGCTATAAACTACCACGCATTGCAGGTACCTATTCTACCTCCAACTCATCCCACACATGGCATGCAGTGACAGCCAGGCTCATCTGCTTTGGAAGCACTGGCATGCGTTTCACTTTGGCATTTTGCCATGATTGCTGTTGCCATTCGCAGCCTGCTCCGAGAACCCTCACACCATTTCTGCACCAGTGTGCATCTACTGATCAGCAAATGCATATATGGTTCAGGGTGACTTACCTCTTGTGAAAGTGCAGTCAAACCTGTTCTGACGATGTCTCAGGTACCGGCATGAGTCAAGCAGAGCTAGAGCGCAATCCAGTGCTGACTGACTTCTCAGTCAGAGACCTGAACAAGGAGCCAAAGCTGCCCTATGAAGACAACACTTTTGATGTCATCACAAATGTGGTGTCGGTAGACTATCTCAACAGACCACTGGTAAGTTCAGTAATTTTTTAATGTCTGTTCTGTTGCTTTTCTCTTAAATGTCAGACGGCAAGTCACAGTGTGCTGCTGAGCATGTCAGCAATTGTAGCTCGCTGCACATTGTGCAATGTACAACTGTTTGATGGTTGGCACAGGAGATCTTCCAAGAAATGCACAGAGTCTTGAAGCCTGGGGGTTTAGCTTTGATGAGCTTCTCCAATAGATGCTTCCCTACAAAAGGTACCCCCTGTTGCCAATCCAAGCTGGCCTCTCAATCTCCTCCAGTCTTGCAGCAATTGGTACCGCTTGTTGCCAATCCATGCTTGCCTCTGAATTTCCTCCAGTCTTGCAGCAACTGTACAACCCAGCCCATGCCAGTCCTTGTAAGCTACTCAGCTATTGTTGTGTATGTCACCATTTTCAGTGGGGTTGTTTGTGAACCCTTACTGTGGCTAGGTCATGTTTTCAGGATGCCTAATGATAGATTGCCTAAGAAGCTATTGTTTGGTCAAGTTTAGGGGATCCGCCCACCTGGTCGCCCTAGGTCTAGTTTCAATGATGTTGCTTTGCATGATTGTCAAACCTGTCGGATTGGTAGACCGTATAGATGCGCAAGACAGACTGCTTTGGAAAGACAAGACTTGTCCCGCACGTACCTAGCTCATCATGAGCTGGAAAGCGTTGTTATTATTATTATTATTATTTATTACTGTGTCGGTGTCACACCGAGCATGGATCATGCTGCATGTCACACTCTCAAGGTTTTCCTGTTGCTCTGCAGCTATTGCTGTCTGGACGCAAACTGGTGATGTGGATCATGCTTGGATCATCGGCTCATACTTCCATTACTCAGTACCTGGAGGCTGGACAGCACCACAAGCAAAGGATATCTCCCCAGCAGGGGGCATCTTCTCTCGTGGGGACCCGATGTATGTTGCATACGCTCACAAGAAGGCCTAGTCACAGCTCTTGCATAGCAAACATTGGAGCGTGAGACTGCACGGGGTGATGACCTTTGACTCTTTGTCAAAGACCAGTATATGAGGATCTAGCAGAGATGCATGTCAATTTTTCGACAGCTTGCACAATCAAGCAGCTTCAGACCGTCATCACATGCTGGCAGTGCCTACTGGACAGAGACTGTGCTGTTTTCCCACATCAATGACCGAGAACATGTCCCAGAGGACGCAGTAGTTCGTAGATTCTGGTGAAATGCATTCATCATGGAAAGTCAGAGTCAGTGCATACTCAAGCAATACATGGATTCATTCACTAGTCGTAGTGTCCAGGCAACAGCACACTGCGCTTCATGCATGTGATGCTGTCGAGCTGCCCCTCTGCTTGAAGCAGAGCATGAGACTGATTTGAGAGCTGCAGCTTGTATGCGCTGTCTTAAGCTTCACATTGCTGCTCTGTAAAACGAAACTGCCAGCTTCAGTGTTGTCTGGTTCTCACCATCACTGCAAGTTGCTGAGCTGCATCAGAGTGTGCTGGAAGTCTGAAGGCAGCTCTGATGTGAACTGCAGCCTGTCACCTGAGATTGGGTGTGTGAAGCCGAGCGTCTGAGCATGCAACGCTGGCCTGTTGAGATCTTTCAGTGCCTTCCAGACTACAGCTTGCCTGCAGACACACATATCACAGTTGGCTTTGCTTCAGCATGGCTGCACATGACTTGCCTTGCAATCTAGCTGTACATGGACCTTACGCATCAGCCAGAACAAAAGCAGATTCACAACACAGCATACTTTAGGTGTGCAAATTCAACTACGTTGAGGATACAAGAGTGTTCAAGTGTGGGCATGGAGGTAATCTCACGACACAAGGCCTTAATAGTCTACCGAGGAAAAGGCATGGACAAAATGGATCCAGGAAACACAGTCCCAGATGACAAAAAGGTCCTAGAAACAGCTCCAGCTTCTTTCAGGAGCCCTCACAGCAACACTGAGACTGCTGCAGGCACAGAGCATGTAGTGCGCCACATACACACTCTGTATCATTTTGCTCGTCTGTTTCAATCTATCGCCTAACAAGTGCAGCTTGTGTGTTGCTGCTGAGTGCTGTTACATCACACCCAAAGACAGAGTACCTGAAAGGTTTATGCACGCATCAAGTCCAGTTGCACTGACTCTTACAGGTATCAGGCAGGACGTGCTGATGGCTTTGCTGCGTCGATGCTTGGTGTGGCATGCATACCGTAAGCTGTTGCCTCTGCCAACAGCACTGACAGCACTCCCTCCGGCACCGCCGTATGCCTCATCTCCAAACAAGGAGTGCCCTATTTTCTTTGCATGCACCCTGCACACCAACCATCTTTCTCTCGTTTTTTCTTTGTCCCTTTTTTTCAGTTTCTTGTTGTGGTTTCTCCTCTCTTCATTTCTACCCCGCACACCAAGTACATTGCCTGCAGTGCTTGACATGTAGGTCTAGCTTGCTAAATGGCGTTCAGCTCGCCTCTGTAGGTTGATACTGTGCTGTTATTTGGGGCGTAGTACAGCAGACGGTAACTTGGCAATGGATGATGCATAGGGCTGGCTGACCTGATTTGGTGGGTTCTGCCAGTCTGGAGTTGCCATTCTACCAATGCAGATGAGCCATCGCCCAAGGCTTGGACCACTCTGTACCCACTCAATGCGTTCCTGCCCCTATAGCACATAAGATGGTTCTCAACGGACACAGAAGGACCGTCTGCAAGGCACCTGAATTCTGCTATAGTGTAGGTGTACACCACACTGTGGAATGACTACACTTACATGCAAAGCACCTGTAGCAGCTGATACAGGCAGTGTACAGACACCATACTGATGCAGACTGCATGCACAGCAGTCTTCTCAAGAGCCGATGCCCCGTCATGGGGTAGGGCCTTAGCCTCAGCAGGACTTGCTGGCAACCATCAGGGTAGCCTCGTACAATAGGCTTATCATGACTAAACAAAAACAAAGCTGCATGCACAGCATGGGCTAGAAACAGACAGGCATGGTGGAAGTGCATACCCCTGGGCAGCCCAGTATAATACTTGGCTTCTTAATAAATTGACGCAAAAAGGCGTAGTCTTTTTGTTTCTTTTCTTTTCTAAAAGTGCATACCGGCTGGAGCCAAGAGGGAAGGCAGCCATCTTCTTGCGGTCTGCAGAGTCACGGCCTATGTTGGTGGAAACCTGGCCAGCAGCTGGTGAGGGGCAACCCAGTGTGATGGACTGGTAAGTGCGCTGTACGCTGCGTGCCCTGAACTGGTCACTCAGATGCACCAGGCTATACTCATCCTTAGCTATCACCAGCAATCCTGTAGCAGCAGTGGTAAGAGCTCTGGATCAGCCCGGTATAATACTTGGCTTCTCATTTGATTGACGCCGAAAGGTGTAGTATTTTCTTTTCTTTGTGTTTTCTGTGAGCTCTGGAGCAGATACCTTGGGATTTGTTATGTGAGATGCATGCTGTAAGCTCGGCTTTGTGCCTCTTCTGTTGTTTGGGATCGTTACTCATCTTCTGTAGGAACCAACAGGTGTGTGTCACAGAGGTCACTTGCTGCTCAGTGGCTGGGCACAAGGAGGATACGCAAATAGGTTTGAGACGGGCTGACTGACATTGGATCGACTAGCACTCAGCAATGAGCTATTGCCAAGCTGCAGTCGAAAGCGTGTACTGTGTTTTGATCAAGGTCTTTGCTGCTAGGCTACAAGTACTCACAGGCTGCAGAAACTGTTTATGTTTCTACATGCAGAGCAGCACTAGAAATGGTCTGCTGACCATTCTGCCTGTATCAGTACAGTGACAGTATCAAGCTAACTGTAGTACATTGTGTGTTTTCATTCCGTCATTGTCAGAAACAAGTGTGGTTGTTGAAGCTGTCACCTGACAGTCACATGTTGTGCCCTTGTTATAGTTGTGTTATTACGCCCTTGTTAGTGTTGTATTATTATGCCCTTGTTGTTGTGTTACTACATTAGTTACCTGTGGTGCCCTTGTCCAGCCTGTGCACAATGCCTGGCCTCAAGCTGGCACTGGGAGCCACAGGCAGCAGGGAAGCCTCATCATCACTCTCGCTCACCTGCTGCTCTGCAACATCACCCTGACCCTGTTGTAAAGGGCTTCAGAGACTCTTGCACAATGAAGAGTCTCTAACGCCTTCTTGTGTAAATACAGAAGGACGTGCAAGTCAAAAAACTGTGCATCTTTCTTGCAAATTTGAAGCAGAGTCACAGCCTGGTTTGTGGAGACAGACAGGGACAAGTGTGCAGCTGAGGCAAAGCTAGCTTGTGACTGAGGCCAGCTGCATAAGGATATCTGTAACATTGCTGGCCAGTCACATGTCTCGAATTAAACATTGCAAACGCAAGCAGGCTGTTATGACTGGTCGTCTGGGGCAGCTTTGACATCTAAATGCAATGTGTGATGAAAACCGGCCTGGAGGATGCATGGCAGACGCTGCAGCAAACTCAGTCCAGCAAGCACAGCATCAGCAGCAAAACATGCGTACAGGACATGCTGTACCTGATGACTCATCAGGTGCTGTGTCAGCTTCCACAGGCACCGGAGGGAGACCACAGTGATGCAAGAAAGCATTGACGAGAGTGCCTGTTGCATGTCCAGGTGCAGGGTGGACCACCATACCAGCTTCCTGTCACATGACAAGGCAGCAAGACCTCAGTGCAGAAGATACCAGCATGTCCATTTGGCAATGCACCACTCTGTAGACTCTTTTGCGTGCAAAATTAGCTAATGCTGCTGGTGCATGCAGCTGCCTGTGCATGCCAATGACAAAGAATGATGCATGGGCAGATCAGCAGAGCAAAGCACACCAGCACAGACACAGTCCTTCTCTATGCATGAAGAGATGGTTGAACAACATGCTGTTATTGATACACTAAGTGCCAAAATAGACCTTGTACAGAGAACTACTCAGGAATGCGTGTACCCAAACATACAAGAAGACAATTGTTTGATGATTGCATGAGTGAGCACATATTGGGCTGTAGCGAGTTCTGTGTATGAAGAGGAAGTATGTTAACAGTGTGCAGGATTCTACAGGAAGACCAGGATCACCTTGTTGACAACCATGACATGAGCATCTTCATACACTATGTTAAGAGGAATGTCCTGCGCAATAATGTGTTACACTCAGTAGACAAGCTGCAGCGTGACACCAATTTGTGCTGACCGTTGCAATGGTGTGTCAAAGACATGAGGTAAGCAAACTCATAGGTATGGTATACTGAGCCAGCAAGTCTCGATGGTACCCCACAGAGTCACGCAAGGGGTTGAAGTGTTGCATGGAAGCAACTGATTGGAGTGATGCTGCTGTTGTTGTTTGCAATTCAATGGCATTGTGCTCGCTCATGCATAGGCTGTGTCGTTTATGTCCCGCAAAGTGGCAGGCAGCAGCGTATGCTGTTGATTGCATATCATGCTACATCTACAATAGTCAGGCGTGCACTTGACTATGGTAGAGATACCACCGATGTGCTGTCAGGCATGTGCTTGACAGTACATTGCTGGTCAATGGTTGCGGCAGATCCAAGGTATGTGGTCTGTACACAGACTTGTCGCAGCACCGTTGCAGGGAGCTAACCTCTGGTATAGCTTGCATGACAGGTGCATCCAGCAAGACACACTGAACATTATCGCCTGGCCGGACAGTGGATGATGTCTTGAGCTCTTGCTTGCCGTTCACAACGACATTGCCTGCTTTGATGCAGGCTTGCAGTTTGCCTCGGCTGGCTTGTGGCACTTGTGCTGTCAGAAATGCATCCAATCTGAGCTTGCCCTGATACGATGTATGAAAAGAGTGAGCATGCTGAGACCGTGAACTGCGTATGCCTCTTTGTGACTGGTAGCTAATGTAAAACGCTTCTCTCTCTCTCTAGACAAAGTGCCATCCATGCGCACATGACGCTGGGCTTGACTGCAAGCTGCATGCGGCAACTCGTGACAGGCGCGACAGCAGCGACACTTCAGGACTCTTTGCATGAACTAGTAAGAGACAGTGCGGGTACAAGAAATCATCAAAGGGCCCCTTTGGCATAGCTTTCCTGAAACTTACTTTGCCAGTATCTTGTGAAGTCACTCTGAGTACCATTGCTGCATCCTCTCCATCAGCCTATGTCACATGTCTACGAAGTTGCAAACACAACGGAGTTGAGCCAAACCAACAAAGACGATAGAAAACACACACCATTTGACTGTTCTTTGCAGATTGGGTGACCGCGTAACCACAGACGGCGAGATTTCTGTGTTTAGACGCTGCATGTGGTCGTTGCTGAGCAGCCAGCTGCCAGAAGCACCGCAAGGATCCGCTCATGCAAGACGTAGGTCGCCTGTGGCTCAACTAATTGTCGCACTCAAACAGAGCCATCTGCACAGGAGACAAGCCAATAGAAGATGAGAAGCTGGCGGCCCGCAAGCGCTCACTTCTTGTTGATCCCGCGGTTCGCAGAGTGATCGAAGTGAAGGTGATCGAAGCGAAATCCCATGAAGCTCCGGAACCAAGCAGGGAAGCAACCGCTACCACTTTCGTGATCAGCTTCGCCCATCCTCATCGCCCAATCTAGGCCACTACTATCGCCGCAGTATAGCTCTTGGTCGCTGCATCATCAGTCAAGCGTGCCATTTGTCGAGCGTCCGACTGGAGGCACCGCACGTAGATGAAAACCTCCGACTGGACCATCGAAGTTGAGCCTGCTAGGGCAGCACGAGAAGGCGTACCCGCCGCTGGTCCAGTATATAAATGTGCGCAGGCAAAGGACGGGTTTCCGCATCTTACTAATGTGTCCACTTGCTACGAGCTCTTTCAGCGCTCTGTCAAGCTGTACCCAGAACGCCCATGCCTTGGATACCGCAACACGGTCGACGGACAGGTACAGCCATTCAGTTACATCACATATACAGAAGCCGGCCTCAAAGTTGCGCAAATTGGTTCCGCGTTGAGGGCCGTCGGCCTCACGGAGCACGGTCGTGTTGGCGTGTTTGGAGCAAACAGCCCGGAGTGGATGATCGCTCTTCAGGTGAATCCGCATTCTTACCCACAACGTGCTTTGTTTTTGTCCGCTTTGACAGCACTGACCCTGGCTGCAATCAGATTTACGCAGCTCTGGTCACACCATCTTCTAACAACTGCTACAACCAGGCAGTGGGTTTGTTAGACCGTTTTGAGCCCAAGAGGCTTCAGTTTGTTCCCTTTGCAGCACCTCCCCATGTATCACCTTGGATGTATGCAGGCATGTAATCGCCAGTCAGCCTACTGTGTGCCCTTGTACGACTCTCTCGGGGAAGATGCCATCGAGTACATCATAGCCCATGCATCCTGCTCTGTTGTCTTTGTGGCCAGCCTGAAGTTCCCAGGCTTGGTGGAAGCTCTGCCTAGACTGAAGCATCTTGTCAAGACAGTTGTGTATTGGGGTGCCCCAGACCAAATCTCAACACAGGTCCGTCTCAGCATCTATCTCACCCGCAATGCTTCACGTACCTGCTGAACACCTCTATCTGCATGTGACATGGTGATGCATCACAACTGCTTTGCGCTCTTGATTACTCATTGCATGCTATGGCCAACACCATGTCCAGTTGTTGTGCATTGCCTTGAGCTGTACTGCAGGCAATTGCCCTTCGCTTATGCCACAATTGTCTTACATGCCGGTATCACAAGCCTAATGCAGTGACGTGCCTCTAGGCCGTTTCTGACTAGAGGATTTACGTACATGCTGCCTGCTGCACTGCTGATCCCATGGGGACACCACCCAGAACAATCACAAGAGCAATCATCAGCGCAACAACCAAGATGAAAGCATGCTGTACAGGAAACAGAAGCTTTGGGCATGAGGGTTTTCAGCTTTGATGCCTTTGCAAAGCTAGGGCAGGAGAACCCTTCTGATCCCATACCTCCCAAGCCAGAGGACCTATGCACCATCATGTACACTAGCGGCACCACAGACAAACCTAAGGTCAGAATCACACAATCCCCAGTTCTGCATGCTGCTGAGACGCTCAATATGCTAAACAGCTGCATCACATAGCTCAGCATGACCATGTGTGCAGTATGTTACACATGTCCTTCGAAAAGCCCAGCACAACAGGATTCGCCTGGCTCATTTTATGGTGCCTCAAGAAATTGCACAAGTGCACAGCAGGTGTTTGAAAGACATACATTGTGCATAGCTACCATTTTGTTATACATGCACCAATGTCAAACAAAGGATTTTCATCTCTACCAGGATGACGCCATGATAGGCAGTATGAATGTGCAAATGCATGTGCCAATCCTTGAAACGACCATGACTGTCATGCTGCATGTGTTTGTTATCATCAATTATGTTGTGCAGGGGGTTGAGATTTCCCACAGAGCTGAAATTGCAACAGTGGCTGGCGTGCAGACCTTCCTTGAAAATAGTGGCTATGAGCTGAACTACAACGACAGCGAGATTTCTTATCTTCCCTTGGCGCATATATTTGACAGGTAACACCACAACACCAATGATTGTAAGTGATATACGCACCTTTCAGCAAATGCTAGATGTGGGTGACACAAGTCTTGTCGTGCCGGACTGGCTACTTATGGGGGTCACAGTAGGGATGTGTGATGTTCAGACATCCAAAACTCGACAAGCGCATTACCATGTGTTCCATGGTCATGCTGGTGGCTTGTCTGAGACTTGGTTCAAAGGCAGCATGCAAAGCATGGACTAGCTGATAGCTCATCAGAGAGACATTGTAGATTGTGAGTCCTTGCATGTAGACAAGTCTAGCATGCGTGAAACATAGTCAACATATTTAATGTGCATGATGGTGCTGAGTCAGAACGTCTGTCTGTGATGGTTCTGCAGGACCTCAGAAGAGTTGATGCTGTACTTGGGCTGCAAGATTGGCTACTGGCGAGGAGACATCAAAGGACTGGTAGATGATATTGGTGAGGCTTGCAGACTAATGCATATGCCGTACCACCTAAATGTTGTCTTTTTTTGGGACATGGGGCACAGTTCAGGTGGCTCTTGATGTATATGTCCTAGGCCATAATGCCCTGCCCAGCCCTGGCCTGCCTTGCCCCGCCCTGCTCTGCCTCTAGTTGCTTATTGGTTGCTATCTCTAAAGTTGGTCACTGTTGTGGTTAGCTTACTGTCCCTGTCTATAGTCAGCATGCTGACTGGCTCATACAAGTGCAAACAATCATGCACACACTTGCAGAGAGTGCCTTTGGGACAATTCATCAGCATTGATCAAATTTGTCATGCAGATGCTAGACAAGCTCCAAAGTAGAGTTTGTTGGATTGTATATCTTAAGGATTGACTCTGAGATGTTTGTCTGTCTGTTGCAGCTCAGATGAAACCCACCCTGCTGATTGGGGTACCCCGCGTCTTTGACCGCATCTATGCTGGGGTCTACTCCAAGGTGAACGCAGGCAGCCCAATCAAGAAGTTCCTGTTCAACTTTGGCTACCGCTGGAAGCTGTACTACATGAACCAAGGCTATGCTTACAACAAGGTGATTTGCAGCATCTCCACATTGTGTGCCTGCCCAAACATGCCATCACCGGGAGCTGTCATGTAGCTCATAACATGTAGTGTGAAGGCTCTTGCACTCATGTCTAGTCATCTGTAGTCATCTTCCTTAGCCTTGTATCCTCAATTGGGTCTAACAGCATCAGCCTTGGCTGGTTTGTGTCGAGCAGATTGGTCGACGCTGTGCTTTTTAAAAGGGCATGATACCTGTTGGTAAACAGTAGGCTGACCCTCCCTACTACGCTGCAGCCATGTAGATCACACAGACACATACTGCTTCCAGCTTGAGCACACTATGCAACGCAATTTTAACATCTGTCTGCCTGTCTGTCTGTCTGTCTGTCTGTCTGTCTGCCTGCCTGCCTGCCTGCCTGCCTGCCTGCCTGCCTGCCTGCCTGCCTGCCTGCCTGTCTGTCTGTCTGGCTGGCTGGCTGGCTGGCTGGCTGGCTGGCTGTCTGTCTGTCTGTCTGTCTGTCTGTCTGTCTGTCTGTCTGTCTGTCTGGTTATGTGTTTCAACACAACAAATCATATGCATCAGGTGACGCGCTGCTAGATGCCATACCTTTAGCCAGCACCTCACTTAGACCATCACCATCAGTCAGTCATCAGTCTCAGCATGTAAGAAGTTCTGCTGCTGATTGCAGGCGTCTCCATTCTTTGACAAGCTGGTGTTCAGCAAGATCAAGGCCCGGCTGGGGGGCCATGTGCGCTTCATCGTGACAGGTGGCGCACCCCTGGCCAACCATGTGGAGGAGTTCCTCAAAGTCTGCTTCTGCTGTCCAGTGGTGCAGGGCTATGGCCTCACTGAGACCTGTGCCGCCTCCTGCATCGCTGTCCCTGACAAAACAGTAAGCACTCTTTGCTGCACAATTCCAACAAGCTGCTCAATTTGTGTCTAGTGAGAAACGCCAATGCTCGAGGGATTTGAGCCGATTGGTTGCTGCTCCTAGGATGTGTGTGAATTGAGTCAAAAGAGTCTGCAAGGATCGTGTTCCTCTTTGTCAGATGAACCATGTTCATATGGCAGTCACAGTGCTGGAACAGTGTGGTCTGCTTGGACATCAGCAGCACTAAGTGCTGTCTTGCTGCATATGCATCAGTCGCTGTGCAACACAATGGAGTGACCTTGCATAGCCATCTTTGCAATGCATCACCAGAGAAGCTACCAAGACTGCGTACAGCTGACCTTCTGCTGTTCCTCTGAACCACAGCATCTTATCTGTTGAGCTTCCTCTGCTGTCCACCCTACAAAAGTTGTGACTAATTTTGGAGTCGTCTTCATTCATTGATCCCAGTTGTGACTGGATTTGACACATGCTTGTGGGCCATGTGTGTCTTGGTCAATCAATCAATCAATCTACATATCTTGTCTTTATGACTCGTCAGGGAGTCAACAGACAATAACTGGGAAAACAACATACACTAAGCATTTTATGTCCAAGGCGTTCAACGATAGAGCATCATTGTCTCCTTGAACATGTACTGCTTAGTGTATGTTGTTTCGCCAGTTGTTGTCTGTTAGGCTCCTGAAGACAAGACATGTAAATTGATTGATTGCTTGATCAATCAAGACACACAGCTGTGACTGAGCTGTGACTCAGCTGTGACTCATGCCCATGTGATTGCAGTGCATGGCGGGGACTGTGGGTCCACCCCTACCCAGCACTGACATGAGACTGGAAGCCGTTCCAGAGATGAAGTACGACCCTACTGGCATTCCCCCTCGAGGGGAGATCCTATTCAGGGGGCCCTCTGTGTTCTCGGGCTACTACAGAGACGAAGAGAAGACTGTAGAGGTGGGGCCATTTGCTTTGTCGTGGAACTGTTGCATTCATTGGCCAGTCCCCATGTTGTCTCTGATGGGATCCCAGGGCACATGCAAATCACTTTGCATGGCATGCGCTGTGCTGTGCAGCACACAACAGTCTCTTTGGACTTCAAAGTTTGGAGCGTCGGCAGAAACCAACTGCATGTAGCCTTTTTAAGCGTTCGCGGGAATCTGATGCGTATGTTCTCTCAGGTGCACTCGTGACGCACCGGAATTTACCACTCTTTGTGCACAAGTCTTTGCAAATCAGGGTGCTATGAACAGCGTGTAAGACACAGAATGTTCCTGCACCCAAGGGGAGATTTTCAACCCAAACACTGCTAGCGGAACGAACTCTTTGAACAACCCTGCACCCAAGAGGAGATTTTCAACCCAAACACTGCTAGTGGATCAAACTCTCTGGAACAAGAACAAGTATGATTGAACAGCACGTGAGCCACACAACAAGCGCACACATCCAAGCAAAAGGTTCCAGATTAACTGAGATCATGCCTGTGGTGTAGGTGCTGTTTGCAAGGAGAGCTACCATGAACGGCATGTAAAACACAGAACAAGCTCAGACATCAAATCGAAAGCAGATCATGCCTGTGCTGCAGGTGCTCTTTGGAGCTGCTTGGAACAAATTGAAGTATGTTGAACAGCACATTCCCTGGGCAGCCCGGTATAATACTTGGCTTCTATCAAAATGATGCCTCAGGGTGTAGTCTTTTCTTTTCCTTTCTTGAACAGCACATAATACACATGAGAAGCCCCCAAATCAAGGTGAAAGTTGCTAACTCTGGTCACGCCTGTTGTGCAGGTACTGGAGAAGGATGGCTGGTACCATACAGGGGACATAGGAGAGATGACAGAGGAGGGCTGCCTGCGCATCATCGACAGAAAGAAGAACATCTTCAAGCTGGCACAAGGTGACGCAACATATCATATACAAATAGTTATTTCCCAAACATCATGGGCCAGGGTCAACTTGACACAGCACAAGCCAACCATGGGATCTTACATGCAGCAGGCGCAGCAGCAGCGCTGCTGTATATCAGGATGTTAACTGTGATTGCGCTCAGAAGTCAAGCACATGGATTTCCAGGCAAAGAAGTTGTTGAGTTGGACACTTGGCAAGAGCATTGCCGCATAGATGGCCATGTGAGCGTGCGTGCGTGCGTGCGTGCGTGTGTGCGTGCGTGCGTGCGTGTGATGAGTCTTGGATGGGCTCCTGCTGGGCTCCTGATACCTGACATCGGAATAAACGCTCAAAACACATTGCACACATTGCCTGTTGATGGCGTGGGCAGCAGGATCAGCGCAAAATGCAGCTATGGAGCTGATTCCTGCAAAACATATTCGGCTCATGTACATTGGCATCAACTCATGCTGCATTGTGAAACGCCAAAGTTTCAAAGTGGTGACTTGCAACAGCTGCACAGGAAGCTCACGGTTGGTGCTTCTACAGGGGAGTACATCGCTGCTGAGAAGATTGAGGCAGCATACAAGAAAAACGAGATGGTGGAGCAGATCTGGGTGTATGGCAACAGCTTTGAGAGCACATTGGTTGCCATAGTGGTACCAACAGGTCAGACAACTTGTGCTGTTCCCCCTGGCTGACAGTGGGCAGTCTTTTTGTATCAGACCATGGGCCAGACCCTTTCGGCGGACAGCGGACAACCCCCTTGTGCAGAACATGGACTGTTGTCCTCTGCCAACAATGGGTCGGCCTTTGGTCGCGGTGACATACTCTCCTCATGTAGTGAAATAGCTTCTCATGCAGTGAAACAGTTCCCTCATGCAGTGAAACAGTCTCCTCGTGCAGTGGAATCGTCTCCTCATGCAGTGGACTCGTCTCCTCATGCAGTGGAACAGTCTCCTCATGCAGAAGATGCCAACCCCTGCTGACAATGGATGGCACCCCTCTGCTGACAGTACATGGTGCTCCTCTTCTTACAGTGGACAATGCCAGTCTGCTGAGAACCCCTGTCTGGTGAGAAGTGCTGGCTGGGAGTGCAGGTGAGGGGGGCCCCCTGCAAGAGTGGGCCAGCCAGAAGGGGGTGACCTCAGACCTGCCCAGCATCTGCAGGAATGATGAGGCACGCAAGTGGGTGCTGGATCAGCTCAATGCCACTGCTAAGGAAAGCAAACTCAAGGTACTTTCATTCTCCAATTGAGTCATTTCAGGGCAGTTGAGCAGCAACACCATGATGCATGCGTAGACATGACAAACATGTTGGCATGTGTGAGTGTGAGCATCGATTCGGATGATGCTTTGCGGTGCTGTCTAGATGCTGCCCTCAGTGCAGCATGTAGGCTGCAGGCAGAAACACCAACTTGCACGCTGCATTCACACATGTCATGTGTGATGATTCTGAGACCGGTCACAATTGCTGTGGTGATGCAATGCCCGTGGTATGCAGGGCTTTGAAATGATCAAGTCACTCTACTTGGACCCTGAACAGTTCAGCATAGAGAATGGACTCATGACTCCCACCTTCAAGCTGAAAAGACCACCTCTGCAGTCCAAGTATCAGCCTCAGATTGACGCCATGTACAAGAAGATAAACAGCGGCAAATGATGGGCTGGACTGAAGTTCCAGGCTGGGTTTTAAAGACCTGTTTTCAGGCTGAGTGTCAGGCGAAGCAGCAGCATTTCACTGCACAACATAACCAGAAGTCCCTTTACCAGCTAGTTTGACCAATTGCAATAGCCAGATAGCTGTTATGCTGGTGTTGTCTTTCTTCATCACTGCATAACTTGTGTCTGACGGCAGGCGCCACATTGTCTAATTTGTGCAAGTTGTCATGCAATATGTGGGTATGTGAATAGGCTGTACATTGTATCCATAGTAGCTGCAGCAGATGCAGCAATTACTGTTTCTGCGACAGCAAGTGGGGCAGGATGATGCAGGAGTGTGTTTTGTCTTGTGTTTCCTTTTCTGATTGTGAGCAGCATCGAGAGATTGTGAGAACTGTGCATGTCTGCAGATAGCACCTCCCTTGGGTCATAGTTGGATTGATTGAGTGATATGTGATGGACGTCATTTACCTGCATGAATCTGACTATGATAATGCGTCTGTCAACTGCAGCACACGCTTTGTTCAGGACCACACTGTGTCATGCACCGATTGATGCGTCACATGTTGTTCGTGTCAAGCTTTACTGTAATGGAGAGTCTCATTTTAAAGCTGTGTCATAAGGCTGTACAACACGCTTGCATGAGGTGCAACGCACTGTGGCCATGACGAGCAGTGAGCTGCCCACATTCCACTGCACATTGTCTGCATGTTACACTGTCATATAGCAGCCTACGGTAAGCATGCCCGCAAATCTGCTTTTTCAATGCTGGGCTGCTCATGTCTGTCTTGGTCTGTCACAAACAGTTACTGGTCAACACAAATAGGGGATATATGCCCTTCTGTTGGCCGGATAGTCTGCAAAGCGCTCTTTATACCACTTGTGATGATGCTGTGCTCTCGGAGCTAAATTAGCAAAAGTGTAGAAAGCAAAAGCAAACCCCGCTAGGGAATTAGTGGTGATGGCGTATCCTGTCCACTCTATTGTTTCACCCAGGTAATTTGGGCAGCTCACAAGCTTGTATAGTCCCCCATTTGGGATTTGGTAACCTGTATACACACATGACTTATCTGCAGCTGGTGCACCAACTTGCCAAACATGCAGAAGGGTACTGCAAGATGCCTGTTCATGAGAGCATGGGGAGGTGAATGCTTGGGAAAGGGCATTAGGGGCAAGTCAGGGCATGCAGACTTGACAGGCTTGTGGAAATGCTCACACCTTGATGAGGGTTGCGCCTCCTTAGATCTTGGAGTATCAGATCAGACTGAACATCAAGAGCAAAGCCAATGCCCCACATGATAGCTCCCAACACAGTCTGTGCAGGTTTCACTTGCACATGCCTGCAGTACACCAGCTGTGTTCCCTGCACAACAGTAGGCACGCTGAGAAGTTGACAGATCCAAATGCAAGAAAGAGCAAGCACTTGCTTCCTGCCTCAGGGACTTGATGCAGAAAAAGATCGTGCTTCAAATGTGCACACAGCTCATCTGAAGTCCTACCAGGATGCCCACTACACTGCTGGTGGACAGGAGGACCAACCTGAAGTATGCCATTGTATACTACAAACACACATGCCGCAACCCAGACGTGTAAGGGCGTTGGCTTCGGCTGTTGAAGCCAAAAGGGGAAGACAAAGCTTCTGTAAGCATAGTGACCAACAAGGAACAGCAGCGGCAACTTGTGAGCCATGCCGCTGTTGCAGAAGAATAGAGTCAGGGGGATGAAGCAAGACCACATCTCCTGTGTCTGTGTGGAACAACAGCTTATCAGCAGTTTGCAGCCTGCCAGCTGCTGTGGCCAAGGGAGCAACATCTCTTTCTGGAGCTGCTCAGGCTCCTACCATCCATGCTATTCTGCCATTGACCTCGTGTCTGTAGCGTTTGATCCTGTGCCTGATCCCTCAGACTCAGACTCAGAACAATTGCCACTAACGGTGAAAGGAGAGTTCATTGCGGTTACATCAGTGCATGGTATGTTGCATCCGCCAGAAGCTGGTGCCGTACCTGCCGTACGGTGCACGAAAGCCAGAGGACAACAACAAAAATGTGCCGACGCCTACGATGATCATAGCCCACGCCATGCCGCAGACCAACGAACAAACATTTACCGGCATTCGGCGTGTTGCTTGATGCATTGAGGTAGAGAAGTGAAGATCAATGACCTTGTGTGCTCCCAGGTAAAGCGGACCAAACTAAGTCATTTTCGGCAAATTGTGAGTGGCCAAATTTGATGAACGTTGCTCCGAAACCATTGCATAGGCGTCTTATAATATAAGACTTATATAGCGAAAGAAGCATATTCAATTTGCGAATTGCGTGATCCGCCTAATCCTACTTTTACGGCAAGCTGAACAGAAACTTGCTGTTGCAGTCATCTGAAGTGCCTGGCATGATGCTTTCAACAGGAAGGCTGCAATGCTGCAGCTGCACTCATGTGGCTATGCCTACCTGTAACCATAAAAACACAGGTTACTGCCAAGTTGGGTAGTGGTCTTGGCCAGGATGTGCACAAGAAATATTCTCATAAGACAAGCTGGCGCCTCAGACACAGGCAGAAATGTCTCATCAAGCAGTTTGGCATCACCACATTGTCTACCTGCTTCATCTAAGAGGTTTAGCTCCATCCAGCTTGCATAAACAACAGAGGCTGATAGGGAATTACATGCATGTGCATGCTTTGCATGGGGACCTTCACCCTGTGGCTTGTCTTGACATTTTGTGATCTCATGTTTCCACATTTGGTACAACATTTGCATACGCGCCACGTTTTGACAGCCAACTGATCTGAGTCACCATTTTGAGTACACTCTCACACCTCATAGATCTTCAGACGGGTCTGAATACTGTGTTCTTAATGCAGCCTATCAACGGATGAACATTCTGCACAGATTTTATGCAGCAGCAG
>JAABUP010002448.1_pt1 | contig 35902 bp, 34 predicted proteins | sample 5559201 | NCBI WGS metagenome assembly JAABUP01 (sample SAMN10711887, study PRJNA513373) | rock metagenome | isolation source: Antarctica rocks | place: Antarctica
CGGGTTGATCTCACGCCAGCCCAGCGCGGCTCGGAGCATCGCTGTCCAGGTGGACCACGCCGACTTGCCCACGCTCAATCCTGGATACGCCCAAACAGTCAAATCTACTGTGCAGAGGTACTAGCAGCTTCTCCGCCCGGATCGGCAGCTTGCGGACGCGCGTCCCCGTCGCGTGGCGCCCAGGCGTGGCACCCGGATTTTTTGCATTTGCGCGTATACTCCGACTTCGGCGAACTGCGCCTCGAAGGCGAACTGGGTGCCGTCCTTCAGCTTGGCGCCGCCCGTCAGCGTGGCCTGGCACTGGCACAGCTTCTTCAACGCCCCATTCCTCAACGCCCCATTTTTCAACGCCCCGTCCGGCATGGGCCGGACCCGCTGGGTGCCAGGTTTTCCAAACACGATGAAGGTGGCGTTCTCGCTCGGGATTTCCGAACTGCCTGTCGGTCTTGCCCAATCGCGGCAGAGGTCGCGGCGATAGTCCCCGCAGCAGTTTGTTCTTGATTTGTTCAGGATGCAAGTCCTAGACATGCCGCCGGAGAACGCTGGAGGCCGCCATGAAAAACCCAGACCCAACCGTCACCAGCGAGCAGGCTTGGCCAACGGAACAGGCTGGGCCCGGCCCGGCGGCGACAGAGCGCCACACCCGGCCGGCCTTGACATGGGGACAGCGGTGGCTGGTCCGCGCCACCGCTAGCGCCGTTCTTTTGTCTGGCCTGAACGCGCTGCTGCAAGTTTGGAAAGTGATCATCGAATGCTGCATCCGGCATTGGTGAGCGCCAGCAGCCTTGAAGCATGGCCACAACCAGGGCACCCCCACAAAAATGCACGGCAAGGCGGTCGGCATCGGCGGCCTGGCAGGCGGGCCGAAGCTGATGGCGGAGTCCACCGCGGCCGGGGCGCACTACACGGGCGCGGGAGCCGACCTCAGCCTCCTGCTTGCCTCCGGGACGGCGCGGGTAGAGGAAATCTGGGCGCTCAAGCCCGGCTGAACGCTGGCCTGCGTCGGCTCGGCCCACGTGACAAGGCAGCGTCGCCACCGCTATATGCCCTTGTGGTTCAACATTCGAAGGCGACGATCTTGCAGGGTTCGGACACGGCAACAGGCTTACCGCTGGCCACGCAGCGCCGTTTTGGCGCCGCATGGGCGCAAACCCTTGCCGCGGCGGCGATCGGCAGCGCGCTGCTCGCCCTGTCTGCCCATGTGCAGGTTCCGTTCTGGCCGGTCCGGCTCTCGATGCAGAGTTTCGTGGTGCTGGCTATCGGCGCCGCCTGCGGTGGGCGGCTTGGCGCGGCGACGCTGCTCGCCTACCTCGCCGAGGGGGCACTCGGCCTGCCCGTGTTTCAGGGTGGGGCGGGGCTGGCCTACATGGCCGGGCCGTCCGGCGGCTACCTGCTCGGCTTCCTGCTCGCCGCCGCTGCGGTCGGCACGCTGGCGGACCGTGGCGCCATGCGGTCCCTGCTGGGCGCGGCGTCCGTGCTGCTGCTCGGCGAGGCGCTGATCTATGCGCCCGGCGTCGCCTGGCTCGCGGTGCTGTTCGGGCCAGCCAAAAGCGTGGCGTTCGGCCTCGTGCCGTTCCTGCCGGCTGAGGCCCTCAAGCTGGCGCTCGCGGCGGCGGCAACGCCGTTCCTGCGCCGCCGGACACGCTGAGCGCCCGGCGTGACGCCAGCCTGCCATCCCGTGCCAGCCTGCTATCCCGTAGCGGACATCAGCCGTTTCCTGCTCGGCGCTTGGCAGGTGACGCGGCTGGGATGGGACGGCGTGCCGGCACGCACCATGCGGCTCCGCGGCACGGCGCGCTTCTCCGCCTGCGCCGCGGGGCTGCTGTTCGAGGAGCGCGGCACGATGGCGGCGGGCGCGTACTTGGGCGAGGCGGTGCGCCGCTACATCTTCCGCCTTAAGGGCGCCGGCGCGGCGGACGTTTGTTTCGAGGATGGCAGGCTGTTCCACCCGCTCAACCTTGAGGGCGGCACGGCGCATGTGCGGCACGACTGCGCGCCCGACCAATATGAGGGCCGCTACCGCGTGCTCGCCCCGTCCTGCTGGCTGCTGAGCTGGCGCGTGACCGGGCCACGTAAGAACTACAGGATGACCAGCCGCTTCATCCGGACGGCATCGGCAGGTCCTGGCGGCGGCCAGCCAGCGTAGCGCGGCGTTGCCACGGCAGGCGCTGGGGCGTGCAGGACCCGAAAGCCACTACTAAGCATCAAGGGATCAGCACGGTGCCACCAGTGGTTCTGCGCGCCTCAAGCGCCCGGTGCGCCTCCGCGGCGTCCTTCAGGGGAAAGGTTTGATTGACCTTGATCTGGACTGCGCCAGACGACACGGCCTCAATCAGATCTTTGGCTGACGCCTCCAGGTCTGTCCTCGAAGCAGTGTAGGTCGCCAGCGAGGGCCTGGTAAGGAACAGGCTGCCCTTGGCGCCAAGTATGCTGATGTCTATGGGAGGAACCGGACCAGACGAGTTGCCGAAACTGACCATGGTGCCGAATGGGGCAAGACAATCCAGGCTTGCCCCGAACGTGTCCTTGCCGACGCTGTCGTAGACGACCGGGACCATGGCCCCTGCCGTCAGCCGCTTGACCTCCGCCGCAAGCCGGTCGTGGCCAATGATCACATGCGAGGCGCCATGTTCACACGCCAACTGCGCTTTTTCCTCCGTTGAGACAACGCCGATCACCGTGGCGCCCAAGTGTTTCGCCCATTGGCAGAGGATCAACCCGACGCCGCCGGCTGCGGCATGGATCAAAACGGTCTCGCCGCTTCTCACCGGATGCGTCCGGCGCAACAGGTACTGTGCCGTCATGCCTTGCAGCATCATAGCGGCGGCCGTTCGGTCGTCGATGCCGTCGGGCAACTTGATCAACCGGTCCGCGGAGATCACGCGGTCAGTGGCGTAGGCGCCGATGGGGCCTGTCGCATAGGCGACCCGGTCGCCAACCGCGATCCCACCGACATCCGCTCCTACTGCACGGACGACCCCGGCAGCCTCCATGCCAAGGATCGCCGGCAACGACGGAGCCTTGTAGAGGCCGGTCCGAAAATAAACGTCGATGTAGTTGAGTCCGATGGCAGTATGGTGGACGAGAGCCTCGGCTGGTCCAGGCTCTGGTGTCGGCACGTCCTCCCATCGCATGGCCTCGGGACCACCGTAAGCGTGTATGCGGATCGCCTTCGTCATCGCGCGGTCTCCAAAGCAATAATGGTCCAGGCGGCTTCATCTGAAGCGGGCCATCGCGTCTCACTCAACAAACACGAGTATGCTTGATACCTTGCTGATACATTCCTAGTTGATGAAGAACGGCAATGAGTCACAGGGAATGTGCTTCGAGTTGCAGTAGGTAACGCTTGGTGACCAGTCCCTCGTTGCCGGAGTAGCCGCCGATGCCATCCGCTCCCACTGCTCGATGGCATGGAACAAGGATGGGAACTGGGTTGCGGCGGTTTGCTTGGCCAACTGACCGCGCCCCACCCCCCGCCATCCCTGCGATGGCGGCGTAACTGCGCGTTTGCCCGTAGGGGATCAATGACAGGGCTTCCCACACCCTCCTTTGGTAAACAGTGCCGGCGAGCCTGGTTGGAAGCTCAAATTGTTGCCGTTCGCCGTCCAGGTACTCGTGCATTTGGGTCCGGGCACGCGCGAGCAGCATGGTCTCGCTTTGATCACGGCCCCACCCCCAGTCAAGGGCGACAATAGCTCCATCCTCTTCTGAAAACGTGAGGGCGCCAAGCGGAGTGTGCAGCGAGAGTTGAGGCAATCCGGTCCTCGAAGGGAGAATGGGTTGATCGCAACCCTTATGGCGCTTCCTGTCAAGCAGCAAGCCGCGCCGATAGTGGGTCAGTTTGCGACAGGCCCGGCTGCCGAGGGACCAAGCCTGGTTTTCCCGCAACAGGCCAATTTAGACAGGGAACGTATGCTCACCGAATCCCATCGTCCTGAACCAGAGCGGAACAGCCGCCGGTGAGTGCCGGGCGACTGTCTAAACTGGTCAAGGCGGCGAGTTCGCGTGCGCAGGCGACCACGGCTGCCGTCGCATGGGCGATGTCGAGACCCTCGAACGCAACGACGCCAAGGCTTGCTTCAAAGCCGAGCGCTGCTTGGCTCGCGCCGTGGACAGGGCTGGCCACGCCGATGGCGCCGCGCTGGAGCTGGCTGCGGGTCACGCTGAAGCCGTTGCGGCGCGCTTCGCGGACGGCGTCGGGTTCGCCGGGCCGTTCCGGGCGGCCCGCCAGGATGGCGATGCCCGCCGCGCCCAATGTCAGCGGATGGCGGCTTCCGACCCGGTAGGCTATGCGCAGCACGCCTCCTTCCGGCTCGGCCACCATGATGGCGACGCACTCCTCACCCTGGGGCACCGAGACGAAGGCCGCCGCCTGGGTGTCTCGGGCCAACTGGTGCAGCAGGGGCCGCGCACGCGCGCGGAGCTGCGGCTCGAAGCGCGAGGCCAGGGCCAACAGGCCCACGCCGAGGCGAAGCTGGCCGTCCGCGTTTCGCGCGACCAGGCCGTGCGCCTCGAGCGTCGTGGCAAGGCGGTATCCGATCGCCCGGTGGACGCCAAGCTGCGCCGCGAGGTCCGCGATGGAGATGCCATCCTCCCGCTGGGAGACGACCGCGAGCGCGTGCAGCCCCCGGTCGAGCGTCTGAAGCGTGTTCGGCTGCTTCGCAGGCGGCGTGCCCGGTCCTACGTCGGTTTGGCCCGTGTCGGTTGGGCCTGCGCCGACCTGCTTCAACATCCGAACTCCGGTCGAAGCGCCAGGCCCATTGCCTGCCATCGTGTTTTGCCACCCACATCCGCCGCTGTTCTGCACGAGGCCCCCGCATCTGTCACGCCGCCAGCCCGCCTCACGGAGTGGATAGTCCGATTATGCTCGCTATTGGTAATAGAGTGCGCGATATAAGGAGAAAGGGCTTTGCAAGGGAGACGGGCATGACACACGAGATCCTGCAAGAGAGCGGGCCTTCGGTGGACAGGTGCCCATTCAGCGGCGCCGCGCCGGACGAGAGCGCCGGGGCGCGCACGACCCCGACAGGCTGCCCCATTTCGGCCGGCGCGGCGGCGTTCGACGCTTTCGAGGGACCCTACCAAGTCGATCCAGCCGAGGCCCTGCGCTGGTCGCGGGCGCAGGAGCCGGTCTTCTACAGCCCGAAGCTCGGCTATTGGGTCGTGAGCCGCTATGAGCATGTCAAAGCGGTGTTCCGCGACAACGCCACCTTCTCGCCGTCGGTCGCGCTGGAGAAGGTGACACCGAACTCGCCCGAGGCGGACGCCGTCCTGGCCCGCTACGGCTATGGCATGGGCCGCACCCTCGTGAACGAGGACGAGCCCGTGCACATGGAGCGGCGGCGCACGCTCATGCAGTCCTTCGTGCCGGAGGACCTCGCCCACCATGAGCCGATGGTCCGGCGGCTCGCCCGCGAGTACGTGGGCCGCTTCATCGACAACGGCGAGGCCGACCTGGTCGACGAGATGCTGTGGGAGGTCCCGCTGACGGTGGCGCTGCACTTCCTCGGCGTCCCCGAGGAGGACATGGCCACGCTGCGGGACTACTCCATTGCCCACACGGTCAACACCTGGGGCCGGCCGACCCGCGGCGAGCAGCTCGCGGTGGCCGAGGCGGTCGGCAAGTTCTGGCAGTTCGCCGGGGGCGTGCTCGACAAGATGCGGGCCGACCCGGCCGGGCACGGCTGGATGCAATATGCCATCCGCCGCCAGAAGGAGCTGCCCGAGGTCGTCACCGACTCCTACCTGCACTCGATGATGATGGCCGGCATGGTCGCCGCGCACGAGACGACGGCCCACGCCTCGGCCAACGCGCTGCGCCTGCTGCTGCAGAACCGCGAGGCGTGGGAGGACATTTGCACCGACCCCTCGCTCATCCCCAACGCCGTCGAGGAGTGCCTGCGCCTGTCGGGCTCCATCGTCGCGTGGCGGCGGCTCGCCATGGCCGACACGCGGATCGGCGGCGTCGAAATCCCGAAGGGCGCGAGGCTGCTGATCGTCATGGCTTCGGCCAACCACGACGAGAGCCACTTCGAGAACGCGGACGCGCTGGACCTCTACCGCGACAACACCACGGACCACCTGACGTTCGGCTACGGCAGCCACCAGTGCATGGGCAAGAACCTGGCCCGGATGGAGATGCGCATCTTCCTGGAGGAGTTCACCAAGCGCCTGCCGCACATGGAGCTGGCTCCCGGCCAGGTCTTCACCTACCTGCCGAACACGTCCTTCCGCGGCCCGGACCACCTGCGGGTGCGGTGGGACCCGATCCGCAACCCGGAGCGCCGCGACCCCGGCATCTTGGACCGGCACGCCTCGTTCGGGATCGGGGCGCCGCCGAACCAGGCGCTCGCCCGCCAGGTGCGCGTGGCCGACGTGTGCCAGGAGGCGGACGGGATCATGGGGTTGACACTGGAGGACCCGCGCGGCCGTAGCCTGCCGGGCTGGACGGCGGGGGCGCATATCGACGTGGCCGTCGGCGGCTACCTGCGCAAGTACTCGCTGTGCGGTGACGGCGCCGATCCCTCGCGCCTGCAGATCGCCGTTCTTAAAAACGAGGACGGACGCGGAGGCTCCGCCTACATCCACGCGGCCGTCGCCCCCGGCGCCGCCCTCCGCATCCGTGGCCCGAAGAACCATTTCCGCTTGGACGAGAGCGCCGGACAGTATCTCCTGATTGCTGGCGGCATCGGCATCACCGCCATCGTCGCCATGGCCGACCGCCTGAAGCGGCTCGGCAAGGACTATGTGCTCCACTACGCCGGCCGGTCGCGCGCCAGCATGGCGTTCGTCGACCGGTTGCAGCACGACCACGGCGACCGCCTGCACATCCACTCCAAGCAGGACGGCGGACGGCTGGACCTGGGCGCCGTGGTTGGCGCCAGCCCTGACGGCGCCCTGATCTATGCTTGCGGACCCGAGCGGCTGTTGGCGGCGCTGGAGGAGCTGACGCGCAGCCGGCCGGGATGCCTGCATGTCGAGCACTTCTACTCGGCGGCCACGCAGTTGGACCCGGCAAAGGAGACGGGCTTCGAGGTCGAATTGCATGACACCAAGCTGTCGGTCCACGTGGCGGCGGACCAGACGCTGCTCCAGGCCCTGCGCGCCGTCGGCGTCGACGTTCCCAGCGACTGCGAGGAGGGTCTGTGCGGCACCTGCGAGGTCGGCGTCCTCGCCGGCGAGGTCGACCACCGCGACAAGGTCCTGAGCGCCGCCGAGCGCACGGGCGACACCAGGATCATGGCCTGCTGCTCGCGCGCTCGGGGCGGCAAGCTCGTGCTCGCCCTCTGAGGCCGCGCCCGTCCCGCCACCCCGTCATTTTGGGAGTTGCCCCATGAACGTCCAAGCACCGTCCAACGTTTCGCGGCTGGCGAACGGGTCCGGCATCACGCCGGGCTACATGGCGGGTTTCGGCAACGGCTTCGAGACCGAGGCGCTGCCCGGCGCGCTCCCCGTGGGCCGCAACTCGCCGCAGAGGTGCCCATACGGCCTCTATGCCGAGCAGCTCTCGGGTTCGCCCTTCACGGCGCCGCGCACCACCAACGAGCGCTCCTGGCTGTATCGCATCCGCCCGACGGTGGCGAACTGGGGCCGCTTCGAGAAGGTCGACGCCCCGCTCTGGCGCACCGGGCCGGCGACCGGGGCCGAAACGCCGTTGGCGCCCCTGCGGTGGGACCCGATTGCCATCCCGGCTGAGCCGCTTTCCTTCGTCGAGGGTGTCCGCACGATGACGACGGCGGGCGACGCCAGCTCGCAGGCAGGGATGGGCGCGCACCTCTACTTCGCCACCCGCTCCATGCAAGACGAGTACTTCTACAACGCCGACGCGGAGATGCTGGTCGTGCCGCAGCAGGGCGGCCTGCGCTTCGCCACCGAGTTCGGGGTGATCGACGTCGAGCCTGGCGAAATCTGCGTGGTCCCGCGCGGGGTGAAGATCCGGGTCGAGCTGCACGGCGGCCCGGCCCGCGGCTACCTGTGCGAGAACTACGGCGGCGCCTTCACTCTGCCCGAACGCGGGCCGGTCGGCGCCAACTGCCTCGCCAACCAGCGCGACTTCCTGACCCCCGTGGCGGCCTACGAAGACCGCGACGCGCCATCGAAGCTGTTCGTGAAGTGGGGCGGCACGCTGCGGGCCGCCGAGATCGCGCACTCGCCGCTCGACGTCGTCGCCTGGCACGGCAACTACGCGCCCTACAAATACGACCTGCGCCGGTTCTCCCCGGTCGGGCCGGTCCTGTTCGACCATGCCGACCCGTCGATCTTCACCGTGCTGACCTCGCCCTCCGAGACGCCCGGCACCGCCAACATCGACTTCGTGATCTTCTCCGACCGCTGGCTGGTGGCGGAGGGCACGTTCCGGCCGCCCTGGTATCACATGAACGTCATGAGCGAGTTCATGGGCCTGGTCTACGGCGTATACGACGCCAAGACGGGCGGCGGCTTCGCGCCGGGCGGCGTCAGCCTGCACAACATGATGCTGCCGCACGGGCCGGACGTGGACGCCTTTGAGAAGGCCAGCAACGCCGAGCTGGCGCCGCACAAGCTCGAAGGCACGCTCGCCTTCATGTTCGAGACCCGCTTTCCCCAGCACCTCACCGCCTTTGCCGCCGGGCACGAGGCGCTGCAGGCGGGCTACGGCGTCTACGGTCAGAACCTCGCCAAGCACTTCGATCCCAACCGGCCTTGAGCGGGCGCAGGCTGGAAGGCCGGCCCAAGCCGCTCAGGCAGGCGCCGGGACGCGGGACGGGAGCCTGGCCCGGCCCATCACCATCGCCTCGAACGCAAGAAGGATACGGTCGATGAACGGGTTCTTGCCGGCGTGCCGGCTGTCCGGCGCTTCCGGGTGGACCAGCATGGTGGCGTTGCTTTCGAACAGCAGCACGCGACCGTCCGGCAGCAGGGAGAAGTCGGCCCCGCAATAGTCGAGGTCGAGCCGTTGCGCGATGGCGCCGAGGGCCGCGGTGGCGACGGGGCCGAGGCATCCGGGCATGTCGGCCAGGAACGCCCGTTCCTCCGCCACCCGGTCATCGTGCTCCATCTCGGCGGAGAAGTAGTGCACCAGCCAGTTGGACGAGATCGCCAGGTGGTAAGGCATCGGCGTCCGGTCGATGAAGATCGCACGGTACTTGCGGTAGAGCCCGTCCGGCGAGGCGTACTCGTAGTACTGCGTCAGATACACGGCAGCATCGGGCCCAAGCTCGGCCGCGGCTGCGGCCAGGTCCGCCGCTCCCTCGATCCGCCGCACGCTCTCACCGCCGTGCTTGCCGGCGGCACGCAGCAGCACGGGGAACCGCAAGCCGTGGGCCTCAAGCGCGGCGTCCGCTTGCAGCCCGGCGCCGGTGAGCTGCACCACGCGCGGCGTCACAAGGCCGGGGATGCCGGCGAGCAGGTCGCCGACCATGTGGCGCTTCGTGCGGAGCACACGCGCTGGGTCGTTCAGCATCGGGGCGGCGCAGCGCTGCTGGAATGCGTGGGCGTAGCGCAGGGCGGCCCCGCCCACGTCGGCGTCGCCGACCACGTTCAGCACGGCGTCGTAGTGCGGCAGGCGGGCCTCGTGCGCCGCGGTGGCGAAGTCCAGGTGCCAGCCCACCGTCGCCAGGGGCAGGCGCGGCAGGAGGTGCTCCGTCGGGATGTTGCCGTCGACCGCCATCAGCACCAGCAGCGTGCCAGCGGAGTTGGCCGGCGGCGCCTGGACGACGAAGCTTTGCTGCCGGTAGGCTTCCTGGGCCAGCGCGTAGGCTTCCTCCTTGCGCCCCTGCTTCACCAGGACGTGTATCAGGTTCGCGGTCACGGGGTTGTGGCCGGGAACGCCCCCCATGGCCTTGCGGAGCACGGCCTCGGCCGCCTTCCACTGATCCAGTTGCAGCAGCAAGTAGCCCAGCTTGCTGAGCGCGTCGGCGATGTGCGGGTCGCCTGGGGGCAACAGCTCGTGCAGGATGGCGAGGGCCGCGTTCTGGTGCGTCAGGGCGTCGCCGTAGCGCCCGGCGCACGCTGCCGCCTCCCCGGCCATGGCCAGGGTGCCGGCGCGGGACAGGTCCGGGCTGCCGCCAAGCGCCAGGACGGCCTCATGCTCGGCCAACGCCTCGTTGAAGCGCCCGAGCGCCATCAAGGCCTCCGCGATGACGGTGTGCAAGGTGGCCATCCCCACCTGGTTGCCGGGGCCGGTGCGCCGCTGGGTGGCGAACGCCTGCTCGTACCATTGCAGCGCCGCCGCCGGGTCGCCCATGCGGCGCAGCGTCCAACCTAGGCCGCCGAGCGCGCGGACCCGCGACGTGGGCGGCTCGGAGGCGGCCATGGCTCGCAAGGCGCTCGTGTAGGCGTCCCGCGCGGCCTCGAAGTGTCCAGCCTGCCCTGCGGCTTCAGCCTTGGCCAGGAGCGAGGCCATATCTGCGCCTGCTTCGGGCCCCGGCTGCGTCATACTCATTTGCTTATGCCCATGTTCCCTGGTGAATCCAATGTCTGTGGCATCTGGCCCGAAGACAAGGGCGGCTTGCCCCGTCCTCGGACTGGCGTTCGTTGTCCATCCAGGGGCCGCCTCTGTGACCTGCCATGGCCGCACCGGCCTGCACTGATTTCCTGCTTCCCTCTGTGCGGACCGCTGCTAAGCTCCGGCAAAAGGACGAGCAGGGAGTGGTCCACATGGCAGAAGCGCCCCAGCCCCGGCGGCGAGACCTCCTCAACGCGACCATGCTGGCCGGGGCCGCCCTTCTCACCGGCGCCGCCACCGACCTCCCCTCCCCTGAAGCGCCGCTCGGCCTGTGGGCCGCCAGCTACTGGGCCACGAAGCGCCGCGACGGCCAGGACATCCGCCTCGCGCTGTATCGCAAGCGCGCCGGCGCCCCCGCTCCGGGCGACGCTCCCCGCCCCGTCCTGCTCCTTGTCCACGGCTCCTCGCCCGCGGCGCTCGCCAGCTTCGACCTTTCGGTGCCGGGCCATGACGAGTACTCGCTGATGAACGTCTTCGCCCGCCTCGGCTACGATGTCTGGACCCTTGACCACGAGGGCTACGGCCGCTCCACCCGAACCGACGCCAGCTCCGACATCGCCAGCGGCGTGCAGGACCTGATCGCCGCCACCGACCTCATCCGCGGGGAAACCGGCCAGGCCGCCGCCCACCTGCTCGGCGAGTCGTCCGGTGCCATCCGCGCCGCCGCGTTCGCGATGGAGAAGCCCGACCGCATGGGCCGCCTCGTCCTTGGCGCCTTCACCTACACCGGCGCCGGCTCCCCCACCCTGGCGAAGCGGGCCGAGCAGACCGAGTACTACCGCACCCACAACCGCCGCCCCCGCGACCGCGCCATGCTCGAAAGCATCTTCACCCGCGACCATCCGGGCACGACCGACCCCGACGTCGTCAAGGCCTTCGTGGAAAAGGAGATCGTCAACGGCGACACCGTGCCCACCGGCACCTACCTCGACATGACCGCCCATCTGCCACTGGTCGACCCGGCCCGCGTCCTCTGCCCGGTGCTGCTGGCCAAGGGCGAGTACGACGGCATCTCGACGCTTGAGGACCTGCAGGCGTTCTTCGCCAAGCTCCCGAACGGCGACCGCCAGCTCTCGATCATCAAGGGCGCGGCCCATTCGGTGATCATCAGCCGCAGCCACAAGGCGTTCCAGCACGTCGTCCAGGCTTTCCTGTCCATCCCGGACGTTCCCGCCACTGGCTGATCCGCGCCCGCTGTTCCGCAACTCATTCGCTCCCTGAGGAGGAATTGCCATGCCCTGCACAGCCCGTTGCGCGTTCCTGTCGGCCACGATCCTCGCTGGCTCCCTGGCGCTTCTGCCCCTCGCCGCCCACGCCCAGACCAGTCCGCCATCCGCTCCCTCCATCGGCGCGGCCGACATCGGCGGCACCGTGGCCAGCGCGCAAGGCCCGGAGGCCGGCGTCTGGGTCATCGCCGAAACAACCGACCTCCCGACCAAGTTCGCCAAGATCGTCGTGACGGACGACGCCGGGCGCTACGTCATCCCCGACCTGCCAAAAGCAAAGTACCATGTCTGGGTCCGCGGCTACGGCCTGGTCGACTCCCCCCGCGTCGACGGCGAGCCCGGCAAGACGCTCGACCTCGCCGCCACCCCCGCGCCCACCCCCGCAGCCGCCGCGAAGTACTACCCCGGCATGTACTGGTACTCGATGCTCCACATCCCCGCAGCCGACCAGTTCCCCGGCACCGGCGACAAAGGCAACGGCATCCCGTCCTTCATGAGGACCCAGGCCGCCTGGGTCGACACCGTCAAGAACTCCTGCCAGTCCTGCCACGCCCTCGGCAGCGAGAACATCCGCTCGCCCAAGGTGAAGCTGCTCGGCGAGTTCGCCAACTCGACCGAGATGTGGGCGCGCCGCATCCAGTCGGGCCAGGCCATGGTCGGCATGGCGGTCTCCATCGCCCGCCTCGGCCCGGACAAGGGCCTGTCGCTCTACGCCGACTGGACCGACCGGATCGCCGCCGGCGAGCTGCCGGCCACGAAACCCCCACGGCCCACCGGCCCGGAGCGGAACATGGTCGTCAGCGTGTGGGACTGGAGCAAGCCCACCGCCTACATGCACGACGCCATCTCCACCGACAAGCGCCACCCCACGGTCAACGCCAACGGCTACATCTACGGCTCCCCGGAAGAATCGACCGACGACGTCCCGGTGCTCGACCCCGTCGCCAACAAGACCTGGACGATCAAGCACCCCTATTTGCCGGGCACGCCCAGCTCCGCGGACGAACCCGGCGGCACCTCCGTGTTCTGGGGCGACGAGCCGATCTGGGACGGTCACACCAGCAACCACAACCTGATCCTGGACGAGCAGGCCCGCGTCTGGTTCGCCGCGCGCAGCCGCGCATCCGAGGACCCTGCCTACTGCAAGAAAGGCTCCAACCTGCCCTCAGCCCAGGTCGCGCCGCTCGAAACCTCTGTCCGGCAGTTGTCGCTCTATGAGCCCAGGACCCAGAAGTTCACGCTGATCGACACCTGCTTCGGCACCCAGCACCTGTACTTCGGCCACGATGCCGACAACACGCTGTGGACCAGCTACGGCCCACCCTCCGCCCCCGTCATCGGTTGGCTGGACACCAAGAAGTTCCTCGAAACCGGCAACGCCAAGACGGCGCAGGGCTGGGCTCCGATGGTCGTCGACGTGCCGGGCTGGGGCAAGCGGGGCGACTATGCCGAGCTCGGCCAGCCCGTCGACCCCGCCAAGCAGAAGCGCGTCCTGGCCGGCCTCTACGGCGTCCAGCCCAGCCCCATCGACGACACCATCTGGGGCCAGTCCATGGACATCGGCTTCTCCCGCATGGACCAGCCCAGCTACCTCGTCCACTTCATCCCCGGCCCGGACCCCACCCGTACCGGCCTCACGGAGCTGTTCCAGCCGCCCGAAGGCGCGTTCGGCGCCCGCGGCATCGATGTCGACACGAAGGGCATCGTCTGGACCGCCCTGTCGAGCGGCCACCTGGCCAGCTTCGACCGCTCGAAGTGCAAGGAGCCGCTCAAGGGTCCGGACACCGTGACCGGCAAGCAGTGCGCCGAGGGCTGGACGCTCCACCGCTTCCCCGGTCCGCAGTTCCAGGGCGTCGACGACCGCGGCAGCGCCAACCACGCCTACTATGTGTGGGTGGACCGCTACAACACGTTCGGCCTTGGTGAGAACGTGCCCATGGCCATGACGAACGGCGGCGAGGCCATCACCGCCCTGGTCGATGGCACGTTCCTGACCTTTCATGTGCCCTACCCCGCCGGCTTCTTCACCAAGAACGTCGACGGCCGGATCGACGACCCGGACGCCGGCTGGAAGGGACGCGGACTCTGGACCACCTCCGGCACCCGCGCGATGTTCCACAACGAAACCGGCAAGGGCGAGAGCCCCCGCGTTTACAAGATCCAGCTCCGCCCCGACCCGCTGGCGCATTGATCAAGCGCCGCGGGCAGGTGTCCTGTTTGGCGTCAGGCTGACAAAACATTTGGACGGCGCTCAAGCTACTCCTCGCGCCGCAGCGTTCAGGTGGCCGAGCCGGCGAACACGTTCTTCTTGATGATCGCGTGCACGCCCCAGTTCCCGTCCACCACCTGCGTGATGCCGAAATCCACTGCCACCGACATCAGCGAGACCGCCTCGTCCTCCGTCAGCCCCTTCGTGCCCATGAGGAAGCTGCGCATCTTGCGGAACGCATCCCGCATCGCGAGGTCGATCGAGGATTTGCTGAAGATGTCGCTCTGCGCGTTGGCGCCGAGGTCGGCGAGGTAGTTGGGATAGCTGAAACCCGACATCACCCAGTCGTCCTGCGTTTCGATCAGCGGAAAGTTCAGGCCCTCCAACGCCGTGCCGCCAAGATCGGCCCTTTTATGCAAAATGAGCTGGAACGTCCCGGTCAACGAGCACTCGATCGCGGTGCCGCAAAGCTCCGAGTCGCCCTGGCCGGCATGCGGGTCGCCGACGGAAAGCAGCGCGCCGTCGACGGCGACGGGGTAATACATGGTCGCCCCCTTGCCGATGCGCCAGTTGTCGATGTTCCCCCCGGTGTAGCTCGGCGGGATGGAGTTGACGAAGTCGGCCTCCTTCGGCGCCAGGCCCATGGTGCCGAAATGCGGGCGGATCGGCACGCGGACGTTCTTCAACACGTCCCAGTTGCGCTGCGTCTGCGCATGGTCGACCAGCAAGCCCGGATAGTCGATCGTCGGATGCACCTTGCCCGTCGGATCAGTGACCGGAACCCACTTGAAGCTGTAGATCGCGCGTGCCCAGTTGCGCTCGCCCGTCGCGTCCATCTCATAGATCGTCACCACCTCGCGCGGCCGGTCGCCGGTAATCAGGTCCTTGTACTGGAATCCCCAGTTGGCGGCGGCGTTGCTGCCGAAGCACAGGCCCTTGAACGCGGGGTTGGCGGACGGCCGCGGCTTCACGTCGAGGATGCGGACTTCCAGCACGTCCCCCGGCTCCGCGCCGCGCACCGCAACAGGGCCGGTGCAGATGTGGACGCCCAGGCCCCCGCCATCGCCCGGGCCGGCGCCCCGGCGCATGACGCCCTTCTTGTCCTTGGTCCAGAGGTAGACGCTCTCCGCGCCGGGGTCGCCCGTGATCATCCGCTCGGAATCGTCGCTGGCCTGGTGGGTCAATGTCTCGATGGTGACGTAGTCGCCCGAGTTCACCTCGGCTTGAGGCTTCAGCGTCTTGCTGAAATAGCCCCAGTGCACGGTGTCGGCGTTGGCGGGCAGGTGGACGTAGGCAGGCTGCCCCGGCTGGCGGGCCGCAGAGCTCTGCGCGAGCGCCGGGGACACGAGGGAGATGCCGGTGGTCGCCAGCGCAGCGGCGGCGCCGGTGGCCGCGAAGCTGGATTTGAGGAACGTCCGGCGTTCCTTTGCCATGCCGGTGCGGAAGTCGAGCCTGTGCTTCTCGAAATCCAGGCAGGCCGGATCGTCACCTTGGCACATCGTTCCCTCCCGTACGCTGGCGCCAGTCGTGCAGGAACCATGCCAGGCGCAGGGGCGCAGGAACCGGGCCTTCGAGCGGATCAACGCTTGGTGTATGGCGCTGGTAGCTGGCGCGGCCGATGCCATAACTCCCGCATTGCAAACGCAGCATTCCGCTTGCAGCGGCGAAAGGTGCCCATGCCTCCCACCACGCAACAACTCAAGGCCGACATCGACTCCGGCAAGACTGGCGACAAGGTGGAAGGGTTCGACCTCGGCCTGTCCACGCTGGGCACCGACGACGAGGCGGCCGGCTCGCCCAACACGCCGGAACAGGTGGCGATGGCTCGCGCACTGGAAAAGCGCAATGCGCCCCGGCCCCCCGCCGAGCAGTCGGCGAATGTGTCCAAGCCCGGTCGGCCCGTGCTCTGGGTCATTGCTGCAGTGTTTGCAGCCGTGCTCGCGGTGCTGGTCCTCGCGGTCCTGGCCGGCCGGGGTTGAGCGGCACGGGCCCCGCTTCCAGCCACAGTGCCGTCGCGATGACTCCTACAGCAGGCCGGCTCCGCTGAAGCCGCCGAAGATGCCCAGGGCGGTGGTGAGGCCGACAACGGCGACCACCACCCAGAAATAGGCTCCGCGCAGCCGCACTGGCTCCGGCAGGGCGCGGACGCACAACGCGATCAGGAAGCCCAGCACCAACGGCAGCAGCAAGGCGTTCATGATCTGCACGCCGATGGTGAGGGACACGAGGTTGGGCCAGATGCCGACCACGATGGCGCAAATGACGACGGCGGCGGCATACAGGCCGTAGAACGCCCGTGCCTGAGTCGGGCGCAGGTTCAGGCTGCGGCGGTAGCCCGCGACCTCTCCCACCCCCCAGGCCAGGGCGAGCGTCGCGACGATGGCCGCCACCATGCCCGCGCCCAGGATGCCCGCGCTGAACACCAGCCGGCCGGCGCTGGCGCCGAGAAAGGGGGTGAGCGCCCCGCTCAGCTCGCCCACGGTGGTCAGCGTGGCGTCCGGATGGGACTGGCCGATGGTGGCGGCGGTGGCGACCAGCACGGCGGCCATGACCAGTTGGGTGACGACGGCGCCGATGGCGGTGTCCCAGCGCGCCGCCCGCAGGTGCTCGGGGCGGAGGCCCTTCTCGGCGATGGCGGACTGCTGGTAGAATACCATCCACGGCATGATGACCGCGCCGATGTTCGCCGCCGCCAGGTATACGTAGTCCTTGTTGGCGTAGGGGATGTCCAGCATCCCCGTCGCCATGTCGCGCAGCCCCGGCTGCGCGACCCAGGCAATGCCGAAGAACGCGAACTCGAATAGGCCGAGCGCGATGGCAACGCGCTCCACCCGGCGGTAGCCGCCGGTCAGCACCACCCCCAGCAGCGCAGCCGTCGCCAATGCCAGGCTGGCCGCACGGGGGATGCCATACAGCTCGCCGACCCCTGCGACGCCCGACAGCTCCGTCACCAGGGCGCCCAGGGTGGCGACGGCCAGGCCCAGGACGGAAATCCAGGCCCAGACCGGCCCGAAGGTTTCGGCGATCAGCTCGCCATGGCCGCGCCCGGTGTGGATACCCAGGCGGACCGTCATCTCCTGCACCATGTATAGGATGGGAATGAGCACGAGCTGCATCAGCAGCAGGCGGTAGCCCCATTGGGCGCCGCTCTGCGCCGCGGTGATAACGCTGCCGACGTCGGTGTCGGCGAGCATAACGATGATGCCGGGTCCGAAGACGGCGGCGTAGCGGGTTATGCGGTTGGCGGCGAGGGCTTGCTGCACAGCATGAGGTTCCGACGTGATGCGAGTGCGTCGCAATTACATTATTGGGCGAGGAGAGCAAGCCTTGCCGTCCCTTTGCCGGTCACGAAGCCGGGCGCGTGGCCGTGGCGCCAGCACGCTGCTGTGCTTGGCCTTGCGCTCGGGCTTTAGGTGAGAGGTGGGTGTTGGACAGGTCGCGTGCCTATGCTCCGAGCCACCTGAGGCCGCCGGGAAGGTCGAAAGCCGCGTAGTCAATCTGGAGCACCCGGCGCCGTGCTGGCGTTGCCGCGGCATCCGAAGCATGCACGATCGGCGTTGAGTAGAGCCAAACGTCGCCCGCCGTGGCGAGGCACATGTGAATATCACTTTTCGAGACTACCTCGGCAATCCCACCAATGGGAATGCGCCCAAGGCGGTGCGATCCCAACGCAATCAGCAGCGGTGCGTTTTCGGGTCCGACGTCATCGAGATGGACGCGAAGCGTTACCATGCGCTCCAGGAGATTGGTTGGTGGCGCCACATGCGGCCATCCGCCCTTTTGCGACCAAGGACCGAAGCCTTTGACGTCCGCTCGCTGCTCGACAGCTATGGTTCGGTCCTGATGCCAGCCCAGCTTCCAGTTTGACGCGGGGTTCTTGTCGAACAGAACGGCCCGGACAGGTTTTGCGCTCACGCCAAGCTTTTGGGCCGCAACCGCTCCGATAGCCCCGTCCAGTGAAATCAAATGTCCAAGACCAGGAACGCCTCGCAGCCGAGTGCCAGCCTTTTCGGGTTCCAAGGCGGACAAAACACCCTGCAAGCACTTCAATGTCGTCGCCTCAAGTGCGCCAGGGACGAGCATCGCGCCGTCATGTTCAAATTGTATGCAGCAGTCAGGTCCCGACACTGGTTTCATGCTGGGCGACCATTCGAGCTTTGGGTTGCAGTGGCTAGGTCCGTGTCATCGAGAGCGAAACCGCCAGCGGGAGCCAAGGCCGGTCCGGCCACACCCAGCACCCCTCGGCGTCCTCGACCAACTGCGCGAACGCCTGCCACGTCAAGCGCGGGTGCTCGTGCATCCAGTCCAGGCGCAAGCCGGCCTCGAGCAGGCTGCCCAGGATGGCCGACAACGGATGCGTCCACTGCACGGTGCGCTGGTTGGCCAGCCGGGCGCCGGGGTCGGCATAGTCCCGCGGATCGTCTATGACGAGCGGGGCGGCCTCGAAGTAGGGGGCGAACCAGCCCGGCCTGCCATCCAGCCCGTGCGCCATGTCGTCGAACACGTAGGCCGTGGGGTGCATGTCGGCGAAGTACAGCCGTCCGCCGGGGCGCAAGAAGTGGGCGACGGTGCGCGCCCACTCCGCGATGTCCGGGAGCCAGCAGAGGGTTCCCCAGGTGACGTAGACCAGATCGAAGGCGGCCGGCTCCGGGATCGCCTGCCGGGCGGCGTAGATGTCCGACAGAACGAAGCGGGCGTTCAGGGCCAGCGCCTCGGCGTTCTCCCGCGCCGCGTCGACCGCTGGGGCAGAGAAGTCGAGGCCCGTCACCTCGGCGCCGCGGCTGGCCAGGATGAGGCTGTCATGGCCGAAATGGCATTGCAGGTGCAGGATGCGCAGCCCGGCGACGGGGCCAAGCTCGGCCTCCTCGATCGCGTTCATCCGGGCCGTGCCGCCGCGGATTCGCTCCACGTCGTAGAACGGCACGGCGCGGTGAACCGGGACGCGCTCGTCCCAGTTCGCCCGGTTCAGCGCTCGCCAGCTTTCATGGGCTGGAGGTTCAGGGCCAGTCATGCGTCACGAGCACCGTTGCTTGCTGGGAGGGCGACAACGACAGGCATCCGGCGCCCGCTGGCTAAACCGCCCCTGCCGAGGGCAACGGCGCGCGGCTGCGGGCGGCTGCGGGCGGCTGCGACCTCGCGCCCGCGGCCACCCAGCTCCATGAACTCGGCGATATGCGGGCGGACCTCGATCTGCAGGCGGTGCAGGGCGTGCGTCGCCTCGATCAGCGTGCCGCCGCGCCCCAGCATCGCGTCGCCGATCTCGATCAGCTGCAGGTTCGGCCAGGCCTTCTCGCGGATGCCGTGTACCAGCGCCAAGACCGCTTCCGCCCCCTGCTCCGGCAGCGCCTGGGCAAGGATCAGAACCATCGAGGCGGTGGAACGGGAGATGCCGGCGTGGCAGTGGACGAGCAGGTGCGCCGTCGCGGCCGGCTCGGCCAGCAGGCCGCGGCCGAGCGCCAGGATGCGTTCGACGTGCTCGGGCTGCGGCAGGACCAGGCCGGGCGTTTCGTCGACGATGTCGTGGAAGCGCACCTCCAGCTTCTCGTGCTCGCCAAACGAGCCGAACGCCTCGGGTACGGGATAGTCGGGGTCGAGTATGGACAGGACATGGCTGGCGCCGGTGCTGCAATGCCCGGCCAACTCCTCGATGCCGCAGACGGTGATGCCGAAGGGGGGCGCTGCGCTGCTCATGGGGTTCCTGTGCGTCTTTCCATGGCGCCACCATGCGACGGGGCCGCCGAAACCGCCAGGGCCTGCCTATCGCAGCAAGGGCCGCGTTTAGCCTCGCCATAGGGTTTTCCCCGCGATCTCAGCGCCTTCCCACCTTCCGCAGCGCGAGTTCCGTGACGCACCGGTTGTCGGACGCGGTCCCGGTCAGCAGGCCATCGGCGACCCGTCCTTGCAGGATGGTGAAGTTGTGGAAGCTGTGCGGGCTTTTCCACAACCCGGAGGCCCGGAGCGTGCCGTCCGCGCCCACTGTTCCCGTCACCTTCGTGCCGGGGTTGAATAGCTGCATCCTCAAGGTCCCGCCGGCGATGTCGGCGGCGGTCCTGCCCGTCACCGAGGTGATCCCGCAAGCCTCCAGGAGGTTGGACTCGCGGGTCCCGGCATACCGCCCGTCATACAGCCCGGACGGCTCAGGGTTGGAAACATGGAAGCAGCCGCACAGCGCCGGCAGGCCCAATGCCAACAGCAGGGACACAAAGGCGGGTGAGGCAGGCCGCTGCCCTGCAAGGGTTGTGTTCACGCCGGGCCGACCTTTGTTCTGGGCGCCTCGCGGCGTCCTCGCGTGGGGCCGCACGGCCGCCAGGTTCGGCCATAGGCGGACCTGCGCACGGAGCCTTCCCAATAGCGGCCCTTCTGAGCGCTTACCTGCTGCGTGGCAATGGCGGGTTCCATCTAGCCGCGACAACCCCATCTAGCTACGATGCCCACAGTTCCAACGCTCCGCCGCCCGCTCATACTCGCGTCCGTCATGGCGGCGATGTTCATGATTGCGATCGAGGCCACGATCGTCTCGACTGCCATGCCGCAGATCGCCGGCCAGCTCGGTGACCTGCATCTTTATTCCTGGGTGTTCTCGTCGTTCCTGCTCACGCAGACGGCCACCACGGTGGTGTTCGGCAAGCTGGCGGACCTTTATGGCCGCAGGCCGGTGTTGTTGGTGGGCATCGCCGTTTTCCTTGCCGGCACCGTGCTGTGCGGGCTTGCCTGGTCGATGCCGTCGCTGATCGCGTTCAGGCTGCTCCAGGGGATCGGGGCCGGCGCCATACAGCCCGTCTGCCTCACCGTCGTGGGCGACCTGTATTCGGTGCAGGAGCGCGGCAAAATCCAGGGCTACCTCGCGAGCGTTTGGGGCATCTCGTCCGTGCTGGGGCCGCTCGCGGGCGGGCTTATCATCCAGCACCTGAGCTGGTCCTGGATTTTCTGGATCAACCTGCCGGTCGGCCTCGCCGCCGCGGCCGGGTTCGTCGCCTTCCTGCATGAGAGCATCGCCCGCGAAAAGCAGAGCGTGGACACCTTGGGCGCTGCCTTGTTCACGGTGGCGGTTGCCTCCCTGATGGTGGCGCTGACGGAGGTCGGCACGTCCGACCACGCCTATGCCTTCGCAGCGGCCGGCGTTTGCGTCGTGAGCGCTGCCCTGTTCGTCGCCCAGGAGCGGCGTGCCCGCGCCCCGATGATGAATTTCGGCCTTTGGGCACGGCGTTCCATCGCGACCGCCAACGTCGCCACGCTACTGAGCGGCATGACCGTCATCGGGCTCACCACCTTCCTGCCGATGTACGTGCAGGGCGTGCTGGGCCAATCCGCGTTGGTGGCGGGCTTCGCGCTGACCATGATGGTGCTGGGCTGGCCGATTGGCGCCACGCTCGCGGCCAAGAACTTCTCCCGCTTCGGCCTGCGCGCGACGCTGTTGTTCGGCGCGGTCCTGTTGCCGGTGGGCGCATTGGCCTTCCTGTTCATGGAACCCGGCGTGTTGCCGGCGGTGGCGGGCGTGGGGTCCGCCGTCATGGGCCTCGGCATGGGGTTCCTGACCACCTCGGCCATCGTGATCATCCAGGACAGCGTCGGCTGGGCCGAGCGGGGTTCGGCCACCGCCTCGAACATTTTTTCCCGCAACCTGGGCAGCACGCTGGGCGCAACCGCGCTGGGTACGATCTTGAACACCAGCTTGGCGCACCGCAGCAGTGGCGGGGCGGCGCCCGTCCACTTCGACCAGATCCGGCAGTTGCTCGACCATGCGCGAGGCGGGGTCGGCGACGACGCCATACGGGCGGCGCTCGGCCAATCGCTTCACCTCACGTTCTGGGCGGTGTTCCTGATCGCGGTCTCGACGCTCGTCCTAGCCACTTTTGTGCCCTCGGTCTCGGTCAAGCAGGAGCAGCGGCAGGCTGCGGAGTGAGAACCGGCAGCCAGGGCGCTACTTGCGCACGCCGAAGCGGAATACGGTCGTGCTGTTGAAGGTTTGCTCCAGCTTCAACTCGGTCGTAGGAAAACTCGGTTGGTTCGGGCTGTCGGGGAAATGCTGGGTCTCCAGCGTGAACGCATCGGTCTGGCGGTAGACGCCGCCGTTCCCGGCATAGGCGCCCTTGAGGAAGTTGCCGGTGTAGATCTGGACGCCCGGCTCCGTCGTCAGGCAGTCGAGCGTGCGGCCACTCGCCGGGTCGAAGGCACGCGCGGCAAGCTGCGGCACAGCTGCGTCGCCCTGCTTGTTCAGGACCCAGTTGTGGTCATAGCCCTGGGCCCAGATCAGTTGCTCGTCGTCGCTCCGCAGACGCGCGCCGATCGCCGTTGGCTGGCGGAAATCGAACGCCGTGCCCTGCACCGGAGCATTGTGCCCGAGCGGGATGGAGGTCTTGTCGGTCGGCGTGTACTGGTCCGCGTTCACCATCAGCACCTGCTGGAACACGCCGTCCGCCGACCCGGCGCCGGCCAGGTTGAAATACGCATGGTTGGTGAGGTTCAGCACCGTGTCCTTGTCGGTGGTCGCCTTGTACTGGATGCTGAGCGCGTCATCGTCGGACAGCGTGTAGGTGACGCTGAGGTCCAGCTTGCCTGGGAAACCCTGGTCGCCGTCGGGACTGACCAGGTGCAGCACGGCGCTGACGGCCTGGCCAGACGCCGCCCCCGGCTGCACGTCCCAGACCTGCTTGTCGAAACCTTTGAGGCCGCCGTGCAGCGAGTTTGGCGGGTTGTTGATGGCCAGCGTGTAGTCGTGCCCGTCAAGGCTGAAATGTCCCTTGGCGATGCGGTTGGCGTAGCGGCCGACCAGCGCGCCGAAGTAGAAGCCGCCCTCGGCGCCCTTGGTCTCGTAGTCGCGCAGGCTGGAAAAGCCGAGCTCGATGTTCGCCGGATGGCCTTGCCGGTCGGGCGTGATGATCTCGGTGATGGTGCCGCCGTAGCTCATGAACTTAACCGTGACGCCGTGGACGCTGGTCATGGTCGTCAGGCTCACCGGCTTGCCGTCCGCGGTGGCGCCGAACGGTGCCGTGCTCAGCGTCGCCGCGACGGTCGGAGTGGCAGCAGCAAGGAACGCAACTCCAGCAAGGCTTCCAAACGTTGTCATGCGACTATCCCCTTTCCGTGGTCAGAAGCTCCACCCGGCGTCCACCACCCATGTTTGGCTGGTGCAAAGCCGGCTGTCCTCCGCTGCCAGCCAAAGCGCCAGCCGGGCAACGTCGGCCGGGAACACTTTCTCCTTCAGGCACTGCGCCTGCATCAGCTCCCGCTCGGCCTCCGGGGTCAGCCATAGCTCGATCTGGCGCGGGGTCATGATCCAGCCTGGGATGATGCAGTTCACCCGGATGCGGTCCGGGCCGAGGTCGCGCGCCAGGCCGCGGGTCAGGCCCTCGATCCCCGCCTTCGCCGTGGTGTAGCCCGGCATACCGCCCTGGCCGACATGCCAGCTCACCGATCCCATGTTGATGACCGACCCGCTCCCGGCCGCGCGCATCATCGGCAGCACCGCCTGCGCCGCGAAGAACTGGTGCCGGAGGTTGACCTGCATGCGGTCCTCCCAGAACTCGACCGTCACGTCCTCGATACGGTGGCGCTCGTCATGGGCGGCGTTGTTGACCAGCACCGACACCGGGCCGAGGCGCTCGCCCACGGTGGCGACCGCCTGCTGCAATGCCGGGATGTCGCGCAGGTCGAGCGGCAGGAACAGCGGCGCCGGGCACCCTTCGGCCGCCAGCGCGCCGGCGAGCGCCCGCCCGGCCGCCTCCTGCCGGTCCACAAAGGCGACCTGCGCCCCCTGGCGCGCGAAGTGCTCCACCAGCGAGGCGCCGATGCCAGTCGCGCCGCCGGAGATGAACACGACCCGGCCCTGCAGGCTGGGATAGCGGGCAAACTCGGTCATTGGCAGGCTCCCATGTCTCAGCCTGTGCGCAGCGCACGGTATTCGCGGCGCACGATGTCCATCAACTCCGGAACAGAGGTCGACTTCGCGCTGTTCTCGTACGTCACGGTGCCGCGCTGCATCAGCATGATGCGGTCGGCGATCTCCAGCGTCTGCGCGTAGTTGTGCATGATCATGACGATCGAGAGGTCCCCCGCCGCCTTCAGCCGCAGGATCAGGTCGATGATCAGCCCGGCCTCGCGCGCCCCCATGGCGGCGAGCGGCTCGTCGAGCAGCAGCACGCGCGCCTTGCTGTTGACCGCCCGCGCGACCGCGATCGCCTGGCGCTGGCCGCCCGACAGCCGCTCGACCGGCAGCGAGACGGACGGGATGTGGACACCGATGCCTTCGAGGCACGCCTCGGCCTGGCGGCGCATCTCGCGGTTGTTCAGCAGCCGGAACGGGCCGGGGTAGAGGATTTCCCGGTTGAGGAACAGGTTGTGGTAGACGCTGAGCGAGTTGGCCAGCGCGAGGTCCTGGTAGACGCACTCGATGCCGAGGCTGCGGGCGTGGTCCACCGAGCGCAGCGCCACCTCTTGCCCCGCAACGAACAGCCGGCCCTCGGTCGGGGCCTGGTAGCCGGTCAGGATCTTCATCAGCGTCGATTTCCCGGCGCCGTTGTCGCCGAGGATGCCGAGGATTTCGCCTTGTTCCAGGTGCAGGGACACGCCTTGCAGCGCCGTGACCGCGCCGAAGCGCTTGACGATGCCCTCGGCGCGCAATGCTTCGCCCACGCCCACGCTCACAATCAAGCGCCGCTGCGGCGCAGGCGGCCGACGTGGATGTTGAACAGCATCGCGGCCAGGATCGCGGCTCCCAGGATGATGTTGAAGGTGAATGCGTTGATCCCGATCAGCGTGAAGCCGTCGCTGAGCACCCCCAGCACGAAGGCGCCGATCAGGCCGCCCACGATCGTGCCGGAGCCGCCGGCCAGCGGCGTCCCGCCGATCACCCCCGCGGCGACGCCCAGGAACATGATGCCGTTGCCGCCGGCCTGCGGGTCGATCGAGGAAATGCGGAAGCTTTCCAGGATGCCGGTGAACCCGGCGAGCGCGGCTGCGATCATGAAGTTGCCGATCTTGAGCCGGTTGACGCGGATGCCCGCCTCGGCCGCGCCCACCGGATTGGCCCCGGCCGCGATGGTATGGAGGCCCCACCGGGTCCGGCGCAGCACGGTGTGCATCACAGCCACCACCACGACGGCCCAGATGATCTCGCTGTAGCCCCAGTTGCCGAAGATGGCGGCGAACACCGGCTCCTCCGGCGCCTCGACCGGCGTGCCGTGCGACATCGTCAGCGTCAGCCCGTTCAGCAGGAAGCTGGTGCCGAGCGTGGTGATGAACGAAGGCACCAGCAGGGCCACGGTGATAAACCCGTTGACCAAGCCGACCAACGCGCTCGCCGCCAGCGCCAGCAGGACCGCGGCGGGCAGCGGCACGCCGGCCTGGTTGGCGAAGTGCATGGCGAACGGCGCCATGGCGAACACCATCCCCGCCGACAGGTCGATCTCGCCGCCGATCATCAGCATGATCTCGCCGCACGCGATGATCGCCGTCGGCGCCACGAACTGCGACAGGTTCTGCAGGCTGGCGTCGGTCAGCAGGAAGTTGTGGTTGGCCCACTCGAAGTAGCCGACCAGGATGAGCGCCACGACGAGGATGCTCAGTTCCTGCCAGCGCAGCGCCGTGTCCAGCAGGCTGGGCCGGGCGGTCCGGTTGGGTCCGCTCACGGGCGGAAGCCTAGGTTGCAATCGGGCCGGAACGCGGCACGATCTCGTGCTTGTCGGCCTTGCCCTCATAGCGGGTCGCGGTCGAAAGGTAGGGGCCTACGCTCTCCTTGGTGACGAACTTGAGGCCGGTGTTGCAGTCGCCCGGTCCGACCAGGCCGCCCGATGCGAGGAAGGTGAACATCTGCATGGCGGTGTAGAAGCCCTGCAAGTACGGCTGCTGGTCGATGGTGAAATCCATCGCGCTGGCCTGGATGAGCGCCAGCGTGCGCGGCAGCAGGTCGAAGCCGCCGCCCTTGACGCCCTTGGCCGCCAACCCGTGCTTGCTCATCGTCTCGGCGACGCCCTGGGTGGTGCCGCCGTCGACCGCGAACATGCCTTTGACGTCCTGGTGGCCGAGGTAGAACGACTCGACCTTGGACAGCTCCTCGTTCACCGTGGCGCCGGTCGCGATGACCTGCACGTCGTAGGTCTTGCCCGACTTCTTGATCGCGTCCTGCGCGCCGTCGATGCGCGGCTGGATGTTCAACGCGCCCGGCGTCGCGATGAACAGCGCGATCGTGCCGCTGTCGACCATCCTCGTGATGCGCTGGCCCATCAGTTGCCCGGCCTGGTGAAGGTCCTGGCCGATATAGGCGAGCCGCCTGTTCACGCTGCCCGCGGGCGAATCGGCGTTGTAGGCGAACACCGGGATCCCTGCGGCGAGCGCCCGGTCGATCGGGGCGTTGAACGCCTTCGGGTCGATGATCGGCACCGCGATCGCGCTGGCCTTGGCGGCCACGGCCGCGTTCACCGCGTTGACCATCTCGGCCACGTCCGAGTTCGCCGACCCGGTCCACTGGCTGTCGCACCCGAGCAGGGCGCACGCATCCTGCATTCCATATTGGGTGGGAACGAAGAACGGGTTGGTCGTCACATGGTTGACGAACACGAAGCGCCAACGCGGGTGCTCGGGGAACGGGTTCGCGTCCGCCGCCCGAGCCGGCCGCGCCCCGGCCAGCAGCGCCATCGCCGAGCCGAGCGCCGCCCCTTGCAGCATGCCGCGCCGCGCCGGGCCAAGTTGTGCCCGCATGGCCGCAGCTAGGCCACTTGCGTCCTGTGCATCCGTCATGGCTCGGTTTCTCCCGCAACTATATTATTTCGTTGGCCAAGTTAATGCTGCGCTGGAGGATTATTGGCTGTCAAGCGTGGCGGAGAGGGCGCAACTCGAGAACCAACGGGACCGGTTTGGCTCCTTGCAATGACGAGAACGGCAAATGCGACTGCCCTGGGAGCTGGCCGGTCCTATTGCGATCAAAATGTCACGAACGCCGATCAGTTGCGGATGTGGCGGATTTCCTCCGAGTTTCAAAAAAGCAACGTGGTAGTCTCGTCCAAGTGTCACTGACACTGTTTGGGACACTGTTTGGACGTCGCTGCTGCGCAAACGTGCCGAAGCCCGGGCGCGGCAAGCCGGTCAATTCAATATTCAACAAGGGAGTAAATGCCCATGCCCAAAAGCCCGCCGCCCCGCTCGGTCCGGGTGCGTTCCACCGCCGCCCTCGCTTTGTTGGCCTTGGGCCTGGGCGTGCCATCAGTCCATGCCCAGAACGTCAACAGCGGCGTCAGCATCGGTCCCAGCGAGGCGCTCTCGCCACCGACCGAAGTGCCGGCGGCGCCCACCGAGCACCTGTTCGGCGATCCCGGCGGCATTCGCGCGAAGCTGGCGAGGGTCGGCGTGGACCTCACTCTCGACTACATCGCCGAGGTCGCCGGCAACGTCACAGGCGGCATCAAGAAAGCCTCCAGCTACGCCGGCCAGGTCGGTTTCGAGGCCGACATTGATTTCGAGAAGATGGCGGGCCTCCGCGGGCTGTCGTTCCACACGGTCATCGTGAACCGCCAGGGCACCAACGTCGGCACGGCATTCGGTGACAACCTGAACCAGGTTCAGGAGATTTACGGCGCCGGCGGCAACACGGTAGTACACCTTGTATATGCCTACTTGGAGCAGAGCTTTGCGAAGGGCCGGGTCGACATTGCGGCCGGGCGGATGCCGTTGCTGAACGACTTCGCGGCCTCGCCGCTGAACTGCAACTTCATGAACAACTCGCTTTGCGGCAACCCGAAGTCGCTGCCCGGCAACGATGTCGGCATCAGCTCCTACCCGGACGCTGCCTGGGGTGTCCGCTTCCGGCTCCGTCCGACGGTGGACACCTACATCCAGCTTGGCGCCTACGAGGTGAACCAAGGCATTTACACCTATCCCAACTTCCGGTCCGGCTTCAAGTTCAGCTCGTCGCAGGACACCGGCGCCATATTCCCGGTCGAGGTGGCCTATGAGCCGCAGATCGGCGCGGACAAGTTGCCGGGGCACTACAAGCTTGGGTTCGCCTACGACACCACGACCTATCCCAAGTTCTACAACTCGATCCCCGCGATCCTGAACGGCGTGCGCGGCAGCGGCAACAAGATGGAGCAGTGGGCGCTGGCCGACCAGATGCTCGTCCGCAACGGCCCCGGCAGCACGGACGGCATCATCCTGCTCGCCGGCTACACGCACGGCGACCCGAGCCTGTCCGCCTACCAGGACCAGGCTTTCGTCGGCCTCCTGGACCGCGACTTCTGGGCCGCGCGCCCGCAAGACACCATCGGCCTCCTGTTCAACTACCAGAAGGTCAGCGGACAGCTCGGAAGGCAGCAGGAGTTCGACCAGATCATCGGCCGCCCGCTCAGCAACGGCGCAACCGGGCGTCAGAGCCACCAGGAGATCATCGAGATCAACTACGACATCCACGTCACCCAAGGCGTGAACTTCGAGCCGGTGTTCCAATACTACTTCCGGCCGAACGCGCAGGCCAACATCAAGGACGCCGCGATCTTCGGGTTCAAGTCGCACATCACGTTCTAACCGTCCGAGCGTGGCCAGGCACGCGCCTGGCCACGCCCATCTGGGCAGCACCTCATCAGCGCGGCTGGACCGGCGACAACGTGTAAAGCGCGTCGTCGCGGCTCGTATCGATCTTCCCGTTCGGGTCCAACGCGTGCAGCGTGCCGTCCGCCGCCAGGGTGTAGTCGCCGATATCGTCCGGCAGGTGGTCGTGCAACGTGATGATCGTCAACGGCCGGCCGTCGACTGTTCGCGTGCTGCGTGTCCAAGTGCCGCCCCAGCGCCGGGTTCCGTGGCCGGCGAGCACCGACGGGTCATGCTCGGTGGTGGCGATCCGGTAGGCGCCGGACTGCGCGTCCGGCGTGCCCTCCAGCACCAAGTCGACCGACTTCGGAACGCTCCGGGTGCGGCCGGGTGGTTCGCCCTGCCACTCGCCGAACACCGGGCCAGTCGGCTCGACGCATCCAGCCAGCCCAAGCGCCAAGGCGAACATCGCCGCGGACATCGCCGCCTTGGGCCATTTGGCATCGATCATGTGTCCGCCTTCTCATGGTCCCGGCGTGGGCGGAACCGCTGCATCGAGTTGGGGGCCATCCCTAGCGGGTGGTGCCTGCATTTCAGCTCCGGCGGCGTCCGCGGCGTCTGCCGTGTGCGCGCGATGGTGAAGCTGGCCAGCAGCAGCAGCACCACGCCCATGAACAGGAACAAGAAGCGCTCGCCGTAGTGCATCATCGCAGCCGCCAACGGGGGGCCGAGCACGGTTCCCGTGCCGTAGACGACCAGCAACTCGCTGGCAATTTCGGAAAAGGACTGCTCGCGCACCCGGTCGTTCGTCATGGCGACGCATACGCCATACAGCGGATACTGGCAGAACCCGAATGCGCCGACCACGAACAGGATGCCGGTGGACGACAGATGTGGGCGCAGCAGGACAATGCCGCACAGGGCGGCGCTTAGGCAGGCGAGCGCGATGATGACGATGCGGCGGTCGATCCGGTCGGACAGCACGCCAGCGGGATAGTAGGCCAGCGCCCCGCCGACCAGGGCCGCCGCCAACAGGACGGCAACGGCGTGCGTCGACAGGCCCATGGCGAGGCCGTACGCCGGCAGCAGGCCCCCAAGCGCTCCGCTGACCAGGCCCACCGCGAAACAGCCGAACACCCCCGACGGCGAAACCCGGTACAGCGCGCCGAGCTTGATGGAGAAGGGCGCGACCGGTTTCGGCAGCGGCGCCCGTGTCAGCGCCACGGGCACGATGGACAGCACCACCGCGACCCCCATCAGCGTGTACGGCAAGGCGTCCATCGGTTCGAGAAAGGCCAGGCTGAGGGTTCCGCACAGCGAGGCCAGCAGAGTAATGGTCATGTAGGCGGCAAAGATCGCGCCGCGCCGCGCGTTCCCGCTGCGCTCGTTGAGCCAGCTCTCGATGATGAGGGACAGGCCGCCGAAACAAAAGCCGATGACGACGCGCAGAACGATCCAGGTGGCTTCGTCGTTCAGCGGCAGCAGGAGCAGGGACGTGGCGCCGCTGACCGCCGCCAGCCCGGCGAAGCTGCGGACGTGGCCCACCGAGCTGATGAGCCGGCCCACCGTCAGGCAGGCCAGGACAAAGCCGAACGACCAGCCCGAGGAGAGCAGGCCGATCTCCTGCGTGCTCGACCCTTCGAGCTGGCGGCGGAGCGGCAGCAGCACGCCTTGCAGGTTGGTTCCGGCAGTGAGCAGCAGAACGCTCGCGAGCAGGGCAAAGATCGACACGAACTGGGACTGCTCGCGCCGGTCGGGCCGGGGCGGGCGCTGCTGCACGGTGTCAGGCACGTCCTTTGTCCGCGCCCGCCTGGCAGAGCGGCGGGGCCACGTCCTCCAGGCTGCGCCGCTGGCAATCGATGCCGAGCCAAGCCTGGATCAAGCCGCCGCCCACCATCAGCGCGCCGCCGAGCAGGTAGCCCACGAAAATCGATTGGCGGGAGCCGCTCTCGATGAGGCGGCCGAACACCGCCGGGCCGGCAACGCCGCCGAGCGCGGTTCCGATGGCGTAGAACACGCCGATGGCGATGGCGCGGACCTCAAGCGGGAACACCTCGCCGACGGTGAGGTAGGCCGAACTCGCAGCCGCCGAGGCGAAGAAGAAGATCACCGTCCAGGCCGCGGTCTGCTGCATGGCGTCCAGGACGCCGATGGAGAACAGCCAGCCCGCCGCCATGAGCAGCACGCCCGAGAGGATGTAGGTCGCGCTGATCATGACCTTGCGCCCGATGGTGTCGAACAGCGGGCCGAGCAGCAGCGGCCCGGCGAAATTGCCCGCGGCGAACGGCAGGATGAACAGGCCGACCTGGCCGGAGGGGATCTGGTAGAACTTGGTCAGGATCAGCGCGTAGGTGAAGAACACGGCATTGTAGCAGAACGCCTGCGCCGTCATCAGCGCGACGCCGACGATGGTGCGCTGCCGGTACCGCGTGAACAACGACTTGACGCCCTCGACGAACCACCGGTTGGTGTCCTGGTGCAGGCGCAGCATTTGGTTCGGGATCGGCGGCAGGGCGCCACACTCGGCCGACACGGTGCGCTCGATCTGCGCCATGACCCCCTCGGCGGCATCGAGGCGGCCATGGGTCATCAGCCAGCGTGGGCTTTCGGGAATCCAGCGGCGCATCAACAGGGTGATGAAGCCGATGGCGCCGCCGATCACGAAAGCGGCGCGCCAGCCATAGGCCGCAGGGATGAACGCCGGGTTCAGCATCGCCAGCGCGCCGCCCGCGCCGAGCGCCGCGCCGATCCAGAAGCTGCCGTTGATGACCAAGTCGGTGAAGCCGCGGCGACGGGCGGGGATCAGCTCTTGGATGGTGGCGTTGACCGCCGAGTACTCGCCGCCGATGCCGGCGCCGGTGATGGCGCGGAACAGCGCGAACGACCAAAAATTCCAGGACAGGCCGCTGGCGATGGTGGCGAGCAGGTAGACGAGCACGGTGATGGTGAACATCTTTTTGCGCCCCACCCGGTCGGTCAGCCAGCCGAAGCCCAACGACCCCGCGACCGCGCCGATCAGGTAGCAACTCGCGGCATATCCCACCTGCGCGTCGCTGAGTTGCAGCGTGCCCTCTTTCAGCGCACCGGACAGCGAGCCAACCAAGGTCACTTCCAGTCCGTCCAGAATCCAGGTGATGCCGAGCGCGCAAACGACGAGCCAGTGGAACCTGGACCATGGCAGGCGGTCCAGCCGCGCGGGGATGTTGGTTTCGAACACCGTCGCCGTTAATGCCGTTTCCATTGTTTCCCTAAAGCCAAGGTGGCCGGCAGTCACCGCTGCCCGGACGTGTGGGATGAACACCATGCCGTCCGGGAAAGAACATCGCGTTGCCCTGCCCTAACCGAGCAAGTCTAGCCTGAGTTCAACAGGCACCGTCAAGTTGGACGGCTTGCCGCGCCGGCTCGCGTCAGAGAGCCGGACAGGGTAGGCGCTTACGCCACGGCGCTTCCGGTCGAACAGAACGCACAACCACACAATTTTGTTGACACCACCTTTGTTGACACCACCGGCGAAATTGTGTATTATTACACAATAACAAGGTAGAGTATGACTGCCAAAGAGGCAATGCAGCGGTTGCGGCGTGAAGGCTTTGAGGAGCGCACCGGCAAAGGCTCGCACCGCATTTTCCGCCTTAATGGTCGCAAGGTTGTCGTCGCCTCGCACTCCGGCGACATCCCGACCGGCACGCTCCGGCAGATTTGCAAGCAGGCAGGCTGGGAATGGCCCCCTGCCCGATGAAAGAGGCTAAAGTGGCAACGCTGCTCTACCCGATGACCGCCGAATGGGACGAGAAGGCCCGCGCTTGGTCGCTGCTCTCACCCGACTTCCCCGAGGTCGCCTCTGTCGCCACCCAGCGCGACGAGATTGGCGAGCAGGCGTCGGACGCCTTATGGTCGGCAATCGAGGCCCGCCGCGAGGACAACGAGGCCCTGCCAGAGCCGAACGCCGAGCCCTGGCTGCTGACAAAGGACTGGCGCTTTCCCACCCGGAGCATGCTGTTCTTCGTTCCGGTGCCCGCCGATCCGCCCGCCGCCGAGCCGGTCCGCGTCAACGTCAGCCTGGACAGGCGCCTGCTGGACCGCATCGACCGCGAGGCCGCGCGCCGTGACATGACCCGGTCCGGCTTCCTCGCCGAGGCCGCCAAACAGTCGCTGCGCAGCTAGCCGTGTCCCGGACCTGCGGCCCGGCCCCTATGGTCCCAGGCCCAGCATGAAAGCGCCCACCTGAGATTTTCGTCGGCTGGGAACTTCCGCTAGCCGGCACCTCATCGAAACGACTATGCCGGTCCGCCCGCACTAGACCCTGCCGCGGCAGCCCGGACGCCGAAGATGGCGCTGCCGACGCGGACATGGGTGGCGCCGTGGGCGATAGCGCACTCGTAGTCGCCGGACATGCCCATCGAGACCGTCGCCAGCCCATGGTGGGCGGCACAGGCGGCGAGCCAGTCGAAATGCAGCGCCGGGTCGCCCTCGGCCGGCGGGATGCACATCAGCCCGGCGAGCGCCCCGCCGAACCGCGCGCGGCAGTCCCGGATGAAGGCGTCCGCCTCGGCGCGGGGCACGCCGGCCTTCTGCGGCTCGTCGCCGACGTTCACCTGGATGAGCAGGCGGGGCAGGCGCCCCTCCTTGCTGGCCGCGTCGGCCAGGGCGTCGGCCAGGCGCGGGCGGTCGAGGCTTTCGATCACGTCGGCGAGGCGCACGGCGTCGCGGGCCTTGTTGGTCTGCAAGCCGCCGATCAGGTGAACGGCCAGCCCCGGATGCGCCGGGCCCAGGCTCGCGCGCAACATGGGGAACTTGGCCGCGGCCTCCTGCACGCGGTTCTCGCCGAACACGGCCTGGCCGGCGTCCACCGCCTCCCGGACCACCTCGACGGGATGGGTCTTGGACACCGCGACGAGCGTGACGGAGCCTGGCGCCCGTCCGGCCCGCGCGACGGCTTCGGCGATGCGGGCCTGGACTTCGTACAGGCGGGCGGACACGGTGGTTCCAGGAGTTTGCATGGACCATAGGCTTGTCGCATGGGCGCGCGAGGTCAAGGCGCGGGAGCGCCGGCGTGATCCGCCGGCCCGCAATATACCCGTGCTATGGCTGTTCACCGACGCGCTGCGCGTGCCCGACCCGCAGGCTGCGGTCGCCGCCCTGCCCCGGCGGCTGTGCGGCGTCGTGTTCCGTCACGACGGCGCCGCCGGCCGCGCGGCGCTGGCCAAGGCGGTGTCGCGGCAGTGCCGGACGCTGGCGATTCCCTTGGTGGTGGCTGGGAACGCGCGCCTTGCGGCGGCGGTCGGCGCCGGCGTGCACCTCCGGAACGGGCGCCGCACCGCGGATGGAGGGCTGAGACGCTGGCTGCGGCCGGCGGCGCTGGTCACCAGCTCCGCCCACTCGGGAGCCGACCTGCGCCGGGCGCGGACGATGGGGGCGGACGCCGTGTTCCTGTCGCCGACGCTGCCCACCCGGAGCCACCCTGGCGCCCCGGCGCTCGGCATCGTACGTTGGGCTGCGTTGGCCCGGCTCGCGCGCAACGAGGGTATGGCGTTGGGCGGGGTGGAGGGGCGCATGGTGCGCCGCCTGCCGCGCTGGTGCCGCGGCGCAGGAGCGATCGGGGCACTGATGGCGGCGGGCGCTGACGACGTTTGTTGCCGGGCGGCCACAGTGTTCCGCGATTGCCATAATTAAGCCAGCAAGCGATTGCAGCGCGCGGGCTGGCCCGGCAATAAGTGGTGCCAGGCCTGCTTGCCCTTGCCTGCTACCCGCTCAGGCGGCTATTTGGTGAAAAGGCGGAGAGGCCCTGAATGTCTGCCGGGACCCGGCATTTTGAGGAGAAGTCCTATGCGTAAGCTTCTGCTGGCCACCGTGGCCGCACTGGGGGCGTCGATCGGGGTGGCCAGCGTTGCGGACGCTCAGACATTCCCAGAGCCGGGCACCGTGACCGTCCGCCTGAACGGCCGCTTCCGGTTCTACGGCGCAGTCATGAACGACAAGAACTCGGACAACAACGCGGCCGGCACTGCCAGCGGCAACGTGAACGCCGCCGGCCAGGGCACCACCGCCACGGGCGCGGTCAATGGAACCAACAAGCTGGCCAACTACACGTTCGGCAACTACGCGCGGCTGTATCCGGGCTTCGACGGCGTCTCCACAAACGGCCTGAAGTACGGCGCCAGCCTTGAAATCCGGCAGGACAACAGCTCCGGCGCCGGCGGCGGCCAGTACGGCGGCATCTCGCAGCAGAATCGAGCCCGCAGCGCGTTGTACTTCCGGCGTGAGTGGGGCTACATCGGCACCGACAAGCTCGGGACGCTCCGCTTCGGTTCGACCGACCAGCCGAGCAGCCTGTACATGACAGGCAACTTCGAAAACTTCAACGACGGCGGCCTGAACGGCGATGTCATCGCCGAGCTGTCGGGGCCTCTCCAGGTGACCTGGCCGTTCGCCGACGTTGGCAACTACTACACGACGACCAAGGCGGTCTACCTGTCGCCCCAGCTCTTTGGTTTCGACTTCGGCGTGTCGTATGAACCGAACACCGGCAACGTCGTCCTCGGCAGCGGCTGCGGCTCGGGCAGCGCCGTCGGCGCCAACTTCGTGAACCAAGCCGGCACCTTCTTGCCGGCGGCGGGCGCCAACGGCCAAGGCGTGGCCGGCCCAGGCTGCGACCGCCTCACGTCGTCGCCGTCCAATGCCGAAAGCGGACGTCGCAAAAACACCGTGGACGCGCTGCTGCGCTACCGCGGCACGTTTGGCGCGTTCGGCATCGCAGCCACTGGCGGCTACATCGGCGGCGGGCACGTCCTGGACGACTCCGGCGCGGCATTCACCAACAACCCGTTGACCGCAACCGGCATCCGCCCGAACTACGACGGCCTGAACATCGGCGACTTCGGCGCGGCATTGACCTATGGCGGGTTCAGCGTCGGCGGCAAGTACATGTTTGGTCGCTTCAATGGCCAGTGGTCGCTGATTCCAAAAGGCCTTCCCTCTAGCGAGGCCGTCCTGTTCGGCGCATCCTACACGATCGGCCCGGTCGTCGTCGGCGCGCACTACCTGAACTACCAGAGCGCGGGCGACCTTGGCAACGCCTACTTCGGCCGCAAGCGCCGCGAGCAGGGCGTCGCTGCCGGTGGCACCTACTCGATAGCGCCGGGCCTGTCGCTGTTCGTGTCCTACGATTGGAACGAGCGCAAGCAGCCTGGCTACAACTTCATCACCGGCCAGGGCGTGGGACCCACGTCACCGGGCGGCAACGCCTTCAACAACAAGGTCACGTCACAGGTCTTCGGCGTCGGCACCTCCTTTAGCTGGTAGGCGCCTGGGCTTCGACGGCCGGGAGGGGGCGGTGGGCAACCACCGCCCCTTCTGCGTTCCGAAGGTGGCTCTTATTGGGTTCCGGGGTGGTGAGGCCGGGACCAGGAAGTTGGGCTGAAGGCATCTGGTGCGCGAGCAAGAGCGGGAGTAGCTGACCTGCTC
>JAABUP010002449.1_pt1 | contig 35900 bp, 43 predicted proteins | sample 5559201 | NCBI WGS metagenome assembly JAABUP01 (sample SAMN10711887, study PRJNA513373) | rock metagenome | isolation source: Antarctica rocks | place: Antarctica
ATAGGTCCTTGACCGCTTCCAAGTTTGGAAAGGGCCGCCCGCCGAGAGGAAGCCTTGAATCCACCTCACATTACGCTACCATGTCGTCAATAATTGGGGAGGGCACATGGAGAGCTGGGATTTTCAGCCCTGGCCATTGCTATAATTGAAACTGGTTCCAGAATGGACCCAGCTCTACACGCGGGAGGCTGACGTGGCCCATGGGGAAAATTGCGCAAGTGTGGAGTCCGAGTGGACGTGAGCATCTTTGCTTACGACATAGCTGGAATGTTGTATCCGATTTTTGGATGATCACCCATAAACATGCGGTCCTTTGGCTGACCAATGTGATTAGGATACGCCCAGCCATTGGCGCTCATGTAGAGCGCGATAAGATAAAGGTTGAGGCTTTCACCGTTTCACGGCCCCCACAGTCGACCAAGTCCACCTTTCCATCCTCGTTTCTCGCGTGCCTGTGGTATCAGGTTCCGAACCGAGATGAGAAACACGCAGGGAAGAAGCCACCAAACAGGATTGGTGCTAGTGAAACATTAGCTGACGCCACAGCGACTGCTCGACGCTGACGGACACAATCGTCCCGGACGACCTGCTTTTACCGACTTCGAGACTTTCGGTTTGCTCGCTGTTGACGCCTGGAGCCGCAGGAAATAGCTTGAAATGAGAACGTGCTAAACCCAGCCTTCCATGTTCCCCTTGAAGCATGTTTCTCTTTGCACTCTAGCACCATTTTCCCTATACCAACTAATCCCACAATAGCTTTCTCTCCATCATTCCCTGTAATGATCCTGTTTCGACTACATATGTTTGATTCGAATTTTTTGTCTTGAACATAACTGTTCGTTTCTTTCCTTCAAATCAACTGCATCGTCTGAGCGAGCATCTGCTTCCAAGAGAGGCCATCCTTCCACTATATTCTCCTCAAACCTCATACGCAGCGGACGACGTAGCCGTCTATTTTAAATTCTGAAGTCCTTCCTCTGAAGCACCTGAACAGCATGCATTACCTCGGACGTCTCATTTCGATCACGATCAGCTATTCATTAATAGTTGCGATTGCGGAGCGAGCGTTTACATTCTTGTCAAGACTTTATGTCTCACGACTGCAACGTGAAACCCAGAAGTTTCACTCGATTGCAACACCAACTGTACTGCCGGTTGAAAAGATAAAGCTGCTCCATGATTTCAACTACAAGAAGGTCGAACCTATCGAGTACCGTCCGTTCGAGAACAAACGCCATGTCACTATTGGTAAGCATCCAAAGCTGTTCAACGTAGGGATGAGTAGAATGGTATCTGATATTCGCAAAAGGCATTAAGAAGTCCACAAAAGAAGACTGGATTAGAATTGATCACAACTATTTAGATCGAGTAATGCTGAGGAAACAGCTCATTGAAGACTCCCCAACGGTATGTATGGGAGACAGCAAGATCTCTCGACCTGCAATACGAGAGCTATACGAGGAGGTCCTATTAGATCTACTGCCCAAAAGATACCCCTCAATGTTCCGAATATCTGGCGACATGTTTTTCAATCTAGTCACAGGCTCAAGGCATCGCATATCCACCGCATTGCGAGATCCTAAAGCCATGCTCCGACAACTGGCGGAAAATGTTGAAGAAGATTTCTATCTAATGGTTCCTGACGCACAGCGTGATTTTATCCTGGAAGGTTGGGTGTCCTGCTTCCCGCAGGGCCTACTACCCGCGAGTAAAGTGGGAATGTCTGTCAGCGAAATCCATCAGCCAGTCCCAGGCTATGAAGGTCGATTGAAGAAGGGCGTCAACAGGTGTTTCGAGCGTATGGAGCGTGGCGAGTCGGTTGGCAGATTGAATGTAAGATTCTACTCGATCTTTTCTCTCCAATCAAATTATTACTATGTTTTACTGACCGAGAATAGTGGGCCATACAATGCAATCATGACACTCTCTGTCTGCCTTTCGATGGCGCCAACACGCTGAAAAGCGACGACAGCCCTTCCAAAGGCACCGATGTCGACCCGACCTCCTCGTTCCTGCGCGCCGAACACCACACACTAACCTGCCTGCCCCGAACAGGGACCATTGTCTTCGCCGTGCGCACATACATGACACCCTTGACACAAATCAAGAGCGAAGGCTTGGGACCCTTGCTCGCCGAGTCCTGCGAAAGTATGCCTGAGAAATTTGGAATCTACAAAAACCGGCCAACTTGGGGCCGGAGGATTTGCTCATGGCTGAAAGATGAGGAATCTCGTGCAGCACATCAGGAGGAAGAGAGACCATCTACAGCTATAGAAGGTGCATGCCCATTCTCGACACAGACCGCCTCGGAGGGTGTGTGTCCATTTGCACCGTGAGAGGGTCCAATGCACTCAGCTTCCTGCGGATCCTCCAGAACACCGCCATTACCAGAATCAGGCTTCAAATGTGCAGGTATCTCCACATGTTGGACCGAGGCAGCGGAGCTTCCTACTTGGACCAAAGCCCACGTTGCGTGCATGAATCCCACAATCCCACCGAAGGACAGAACGATTTGGCGTTCAAGCCACCAAAATTGGGGCGATACTACGAATTACGAAATTACGACTTCCAAGTAACACCAACATGACCTTGGAAACTTTTTTACTCGACGCCATGAAACACCCCCACAGATGTGAACCAACGCTAAAAATGGGGAGTGAATTCCGAAGGGAACGTGCATATGCGACATGCGCCCAGACGCACAGGCACGGTAGGGTACCTTGCTGCGCATGCACGCCGGCGGCAATCTGTGGCAAAGTCGCGATGGAAAAATTCCCTCAGATCGTAGAGCTATTTTGGTGGCTGCTTGGCATACATAGCGACGCATTGTTATTTTTTGGGGGGGGGCTGTAGAGTATGATTTGTACGATTAGAAAAGGCATTTTCTGTACACACTGGTCGCAATTGGGGAAATCCGCCTTACGTTCGGACCATCGAACATTTGGATATAGCTGACTGCGTGCTTCCATGCGATCGAGATACCTCTGATGATCTGAGAATTTTATGCATCCATCGCCATCGACCAAAAAACGCCACATTCACACCGACAAAACCATCCAAAATATCCCGCTTGCAAAGATATCAGCAAGTCCAAATCCCTACCACGCCATCCTTCCTTCCCTCAGTCAAGTATCCCTCTTTAACTCTCACCCTTTCCACAACAGAAGCCTCCGGCCTCTCAACCCCGGCCCCACAATCCCAATGTCGTCCATCAGTTTTGTCGTAAACCTTTGCCACATTCTCGCCCGAGGCCGCGACTATGCGGCGAGCGTCAAATTGCATGCTCGTGATGGGGTTGTCGTAGGCGTAGGCGTCGTGGATGGAGCCGGTGCGGAGGTCCCATATCTGTAAATTTATAAGCATTAGAACTTATCGTTACGATGGGTAGTGGAGAGAAGAAAGGTAAGGGTGGGAACTCACCCGTATGCTGCGATCCAAGCTACCGGTCACGAGGTGGACGTCGTCGAATTGTAGACAGGTGATTGGGCCTGTATGGCCGACTAGACTTCGATGTACTTGTCCACTGCGTAGATCCCACAGTCGAACCATCCCATCGGCAGTCCCACATGCGAGTGCTGCGTCAAAACATTGCAAAGCGCCTACGAAGTCTGCCGATGCGTCAGGCGCTCGTCCCGTGTTACGCCATTGCCCATCATTGCTACTACTGATATTGATGGTGGCGGAAGCTTGAGCTGCGGCCCAAAGGACATCAAGTGTTTGAACGCAGCGGCCTTTGACGAGGTCCCACTGACGGAGAGTCTTGTCCGCAGAGCCAGAGACAAGCGTATCGCCGCGAAAGTGGAGGGCTGTTACTTCGGCGACGTGGGCTTCGAGGGAGAATAGAGAGCAGGATTGCATGCTCGATGAAGGAGGGGGTGGTGGTGCCTGGTCGGAGGGATCTGAGAAGGCTAGGCCGTCGTCTTCTTCGTCCTCTTCTTTTGTAGAATCAAGGCGTGTGGGTGCGGAGGGATATTCGGCTTTGTTGAGATCCCAGAGGCGGATGGATGCGTCCATCGAGCCAGTAGCTACTAAATTATCGTCGACTTGTAGACAGCGGACGGAAGCTTGATGGCCCTCCAGTAGACCAAGACAGCGTCCCATGTTGAGATCCCATACACGCACTGTATCATCCAAAGCAGAGGTTACCAAAGTGCCGAAAGGGGCGTCAAAGTCAAGTGCGGTGATCATGTCGTTGTGGGCTTGGAATTCTTTGATCGAAGAGCCAGGTTCAAAATGTTCGTGTCTAATGGGCACGGATTTCCGGCGGGTGGGTTTCTGTCGCTTTGCTTTCGGAGATGGTAATTTCTCGTAGATTGAGGCAGACATAAACGAGTCTTCTTCGGCTGTGACTTCGGTCTCTAAATCGACTTCTGCTGACGGTGTAGCAACATGATCGAGTGCATCAGCATCATCCAACCCTTCCAGTAGATCCTCGAGCCTATTATCGAGGTCTAGGAGGTCACTCTCCATCTGCACTTCATCCTGCTCAAGGTCACTTAGACGATCCAAAACAATTTTGCGCATGGTGTTCAGGTTAGAGATTTTGTTATCTATTTCCCGTATCTCCGATGAACACATGTTCTTCCGTACGCTCATCATCTCCAGCTTGTGGTTCGCGGCATGCCTTTCTTTTTTCAACTTCGCCAACGGAGTGCCGTCCGTATCATCACCCTCCTCGAGTAGTTTCTGGCCCCTCGAGTTGTGCCGCCTGTGCTTTTTTCTGTGATCGCTTTCGTCCTCAGGGACAGTGGCTTGAAAGCCTTGGAACAAGGAATAAACATTCTCATCTTCAGGAATGTTGGCCAGAAGTTCGTCCGGTAAATAGGTAAGGGCTCGGTGTTGGATTTCTGACGTGGATAGCCTGGATCGAACCAACTCAGTAGGAGAAGCCTTGGCATAAGAGAATACCCTTTGTTGTATTCCTGGACGACGTAGCTCCTTTTGCAGCTCACTCATAGCATGTTGGTAATGAACGCTGCTGCTGGGATCGCCAATGAGATGGCTAGCTGTAGTGGTTACTTTTCGACTGAAAGCCTCAATGTGCCTGGTCTATGGACGTCAGGAGCTATGACTTGACGATGCATTCTGAGCTTACTGTCAGGGCAGTCCCAAGCACCCCAGACTCCTCAGACGAAGTCCGCCGATGACGCGCTGCTGGGGAGCCATCAGGGTTTGCCATTCAACGAAATCGTCACTCCTGGGACATTGAATTAATAGATGCTACGAAGGAAGTCGTACGGCGAAGCCTCAAGAGGATCAAAGGTTATATCAAATTGTAGCACGTGAACAGGTCAAGCATCCAGGTATTTGAGCATTTCCCAAATCGGCCAGTCTTGATGCCGATCCGTAGGGCTGCATCTCAGTGGCTCGACAGTGGCTGATTTGTGTCCTACAATAAAGTAATAAAGGCGCCGCAGTCATTTCGAAACAAATGTCATTGCTACCAATTCGCTTTGTTATGGCGTGAATGCTTTACCTGTTCGGATTTCCGTGGAGGCCATTTATTGGCGCTAAATGTGGTGATAACACCAGATCGGCATTAATATTGAATATGGTATTCAACTGTTGAATACCCTATTCAATAGGCCACCTACCCTATCAGGCAACCCTTGAAAAGGCCACCTACCCTATTAGGCAACCCTTGAAAACTACCCTTTAGGGTGTAATTTATATTGAATATGTCGCATTGAATATTGGTGCACAACCTCCCTATTCCCTGCCCTTGCACTCTCGATAAGTTCTTCCTTACTTTACCTTGAAGTACGTCCAAGCTCCGGCGACTTGTTACTGCTTATTTGATGCATCAAACAAAAATGCCATAGATCTTCTTGACACAACATTCAGAATCTTGTCCTGTCTTTCCCTGAACAGTCTCCTTTTCCTAGCCGTAGCGAGTCTCGGCGGACTCACACTGCTCTAAATCTCCATCTTCAACTATTGTCCTTCGTCTCTTTGATCAATCGCGGATACCACAACAAATTGTAATCACGGCCTGATGGACACTGCTCTCGATCTTTACGATGCCTCCAAGGCTCTGGACTTGGCAAATATCCGCTTTCAATTGATGTGAGACTTTACTAAAAGATCTGCCTGCTCAAATCCAGGACTGACTTCAATATCAGTCGCCTAGAGGACACGATCACATTCTATTTTATAGAACGTGTTCAATTCCCATTGAATCGTACCATCTATAAACCGGGCGGAGTCAAAATTCCAGACAGCTCACTCAGCCTCTTTGACTGGATGCTCAGAGAACAAGAACGCCTCCAATCGCTCGTCCGTCGTTATGAGTCTCCAGACGAGTATCCATTCTTTCCCGACGCTGTTCAAAAGCCTATCCTTGCGCCACTCGACTATCCAAAAATACTGCACCCCAATGATGTGGACGTCAATCAAACCATCAAGGAGAAGTACATTCACGTCGGCTTGCCCGGCATGTGCAGAGAATTCGGCCAAGGGGATCGAGGCGAGAAACAGGAGAATTATGGTTCTACCGCGACCTGTGACGTAATGTGCCTTCAAGCCATTTCACGAAGAATTCATTTTGGTAAATTTGTCGCAGAGTCCAAATTCCAGCAGGAGACCGAGCGGTTTGTGAAGCTGATACGGGACAACGATCGTGATGGTATCTATAACGCCATTCAAAACGACAAAGTTGAGAAGAAAGTCCTCGAACGTCTGCGATTGAAGGCAAGAACCTATGGGACCGATCCAAGCACTGGTGCTGAGAGTGAGGCCAAGATCAATGTTGATGCTGTGGTAGCGATGTACAAGGTAAGTCCAGCCCCCACCATACTTGGGGTAAAGTCAAGCTTGGCTGTTGCTGATAAGGTCAGGAAATCGTTATCCCACTAACCAAAGTGGTGGAGGTGGACTACCTGATGCAACGATTGAATGGAACACAATGGGCGTAGATGAATTTGATGTGGGTATCGATTTGTGCATGTTGTTCGATCTCCACTTCATGTCTGGTTGAAGAACTCTTGAAGTGCCCTGACAGCTGCTTCGAACTTCGATGCTTCTATCAGTATGAAATATCCTTCTGGCTTGATCCCTAGCTCTTGAAAAGTTCTTTTAGCATCTGAACCTCCGGCTTCCTTTACATACTCAAAGCTGCCAGAGACTGCACAGTGCCTCTGCAAGATCTCGTCCTCAGGGTGAAAATAGAAAACCTCCAAAGAATCCTTCTTGTCTGCTTTCTTCTGCTTCTTTGACTTGGGCGTGTCCTCATCGTCTAGCAGAGACCTCACTTCACGGTAAGTCTTAGACCATACCAAATAATGAGTAAAATTGTAAGGCTCTTTCTCTTCGATTGCCCATGATATCTCTTCCAGTAGCATCTTGTACATTGGTGGAACTACTTCCGAAGGAATGTTGATAAGCCTCTCTGTTAGTATCAGACCAATTCGAGCTTTACTAGTGGTGGCCAAGAGTCCATCGAGCTGTGAAAGGATCGGGCGACATGAGGATTGTGCTCTGACATAGTCGATTATCTGCTGGACGACCGGCATTTCCTGCCAATAGATCAGAACGATCGATTAAAAAATACTCACCTGGATTACCTTGTGCTCGTTAAGACTCAGCACTGTAAGGAAGGCATAGGGATCCGTCTCGTTGCCTCCAACTTTAACTGTGGATCCGAGTAGAGGCTGGGAGAGGATGACATCGGTCAAGGTGCTAAGATCGAAAAATTGGGCATCAACGTCGAATAATTGGCGAAGTAGGGTCTTGAGACCATGGAAATCGTGTTCGGGCTGCGGGTCGAACCATTCAAACTCCACGTCAAGCATGTTTGTATCCTTACCGACGTTAAAGACTCTGTACATAAAGTGCAAGATTTACATACATCCTCGCTGCTACTCTCTTCTGAACTGCTCTCCGCCGAGACATGCTCCTCCATGTTTTCATCCATGATTTCTTTACGCTTCGCCATTATGGTGACGGGCTTCGCTTATCCCTTCTGTGCGTGGGAAGAAATACTCAGATTTGATGTACAGAAAAATCCAGCCTTATGCGCGCCATGCAATCGATAGCGGCAAGGCGCGAGCCGAAAAGCTGCCCCTCGTACGTCATGGGCACCACCATGAAACTGCAAAGAGCAATTTCGTTCTCTTGTACAGCGTAACAACTTACTTATTTCTATACATTCGATCTTGAGTCTTTCGTATCAAATTTCAAACATGAGCGGAACATCGTCTGTCGGTGGCCCCGGGGTCTACGAAGCTGGTGATCAGCGGAACGTCAAGGACTCTGAGATCAATGACGCGGAGAGATACAAGGAAGGAAAAGCCAACAGCCATCTTGCCAACGACTCGAGTACGTGAAATTGCTGAGGTTGAGTTGCTCCACGATCTCGTGAAAGCTAACGATCGATTCTGCAGAGGACGAGAGGACTATTGCAAATAAGCTAGCACGGGAGGAGAAGGTGTGTCTCTTAGATTCTCAGCTTCGGACGATGCATCAGCTAACAGCTTTGAAGCGTCAGAATGAGCCTGAACCGATGGGCAAGGAGGAAGCAGAATCCAAGAAAGACCCTACACTACCAGTACGTCTCTTTTGGCTCATGCAAAGTCGTTTGCGTGTCGACTAATCCTTGTGCCGCTATAAGGCTAAGAACCATGGCAACGAGCCCTCCAAAGGCGCAAAAATCGATGCAGAGCTCAAAGCAGAAGAGGAAGAGACCTTGAAGAAGAAGGGAGCGTGGGGGTCAAAGCAGTGAGCTACCATGAATGCAGTAATCGAGTGGGCAAGTCCAAGCCACAAGAGCTATGTTTGGAGACAAGCGGTCATGATCTTTGAAGATGAAGCTACATTAGGTAGACAATAGAAATGACAAAGGATTAAGTGTCAACGAATCTCTACATTTACAGCCCCTCCGTCCACATCAGCTCCAGATTCTTGGGTCCTCGAAATTCCTGATGGCTTAACATCAAGACTTCACAATTCGGTCAACATGAAACTAAGCTCATAAGATTTTCGAAAATCGTTTTTGATGATGCAGATTAAAAAGGGCCTCGACTTTTTTTTTGGATCTTTGAGCACTGGTTTGGTAAAGCAAGAAGATGTCATGTTTAGCACATTTCAAAGACACTGAAAATCTCACTCGAAGTCATGAACAAAATACAAGTGAGGTTTCAGTAGTTAGGCCTGAAGCTTGCCTAAGTTCAAAGGCTTTGTCAGGGTGCCAGGGACTGATTAAATAAAGTAGGATAGCAAAATCCACAGACTGTCCGCCACTCAATCGTGCATATTTGTAGCTTGAATGGTTCTTCCAATTATCCGGTATTAAGTTCAAGAGATGGCAGTATTTCGCGCGTTTCGCGAATTCTAATGGTCATACAAACGTGAAGAGTGATGCAATGATGTTCAAAGAGGTTCGGGCAGGACAGGACCATCCTGTCCTGCCCGAAAGGCCTTCTGTAACATATGCCAAGCGCTCAAGGCATGTGCTTTTCAAGCCTTTCATGAGTCACAAAGTGTGATGACTTCAGGCCTATGCTAGGAACCCAGAATTTCCTCCGGAAACGATGACTGACATGCATCTGCGGTAAACCTACTGGAAAGCAAGGACCAAGATGGCAAGCAAAACACCGCCGTACATTCGATACAGGTAACATCAAAGAGGCATCAAGCATGGGGCAGACATTCTCGCTGGCAACTTTGTCTGCGGGGTCAGCGGGCATCGATGTGCCAGAGCTGTCGGATCTCACATATGAGAAATCTTTGGGGACTGCTCGATTCATGAAGAGCGTACGAGCCAGGAATCAGCATGGCTTAGTAGTTGTCAAGCTCGTTATGAAACCCTTCCCTCAGTTGGATCTCGGACCGTATGTGAAAGCTATTCGTTGTGAGTAGGTGAAAATTTCTTGGTCTCAAAAACGACTTCCGGCTTATCCATATTTGCAGCGGAACGTGATGCTCTCAAAGACGTACCGAATGCTCTCGGGTACCAGCGCATATTCGAGACAAGTACAAATGGATATCTGGTTCGGCAATACTTCTACAGCTCACTTTATGATCGCATGAGGTGAGTTGAGTGGCCTTGGCTTCATGATACGTGCTAAGTTCAACAGCACACGCCCGTTCCTTGAAGATATCGAGAAGAAATGGCTAGCTTATCAGCTGCTCTGCGCCTTAAGGGACTCGCACGCCCGCAATATCTACCATGGTGATATCAAGACGGAAAATGTTCTTGTCACCTCGTGGAATTGGCTGTATCTGACGGATTACTCTGCTTCGTTCAAGAAGACCTACCTTCCTGAGGATAATCCTGCGGACTTCTCCTACTATTTCGATACTTCTGGGCGCAGGACGTGCTATCTAGCTCCAGAGCGTTTCCTTGGGGATGACGACAGTGATGATGGCAGGGGAATTACCTGGGCAATGGATGTCTTCAGTGTGGGCTGTGTAATAGCTGAGTTGTTCCTCGAAGCTCCGATTTTCTCGCTGAGTCAGCTCTATAAATATCGAAAGGGTGAATACGATCCGAATTACGGTTATCTTAACAGAATTCAGGACAAGGACGTCAGAGAATTGGTCAGTCACATGATCCAATTGGAGCCTGAGTCGAGATACTCAGCTGAGGAGTACCTGAATTTTTGGAGACGAAAAGCATTTCCAGAATACTTTTACAATTTTCTTCATCAATACATGGGCTTGATCACCGACCCTTCGTCGGGTCGTGCTCCGGTTTTGCCGGAGACAGCCAATTTCGGGGAAGCGGACGATCGCATCGACAGGGTATTTCATGACTTTGACAAGATCTCTTATTTTCTAGGTTACGGAAATGAAAGGACTCAAGATGACGCAGATTCGAATCTGCAGGCTCCGTCCGAAGGACTGATCCCTGTCCAGATTGACATTACCAACAACAGGCACAAAGCGACCAGCGTTGGGAGAAAGCCAGTTGATGATGGCTCCTTAATCTTTCTCACCCTAGTAGTCTCATCTCTTAGGAATACAGCCAGATCTACCGCAAGGGTCCGAGCTTGTGATTTAATGTTGGCTTTCGCAGAGAGAATCACAGACGAGGCAAAACTCGATCGCGTGTTGCCGTATGTGGTGGCACTACTGAACGATCGTGCGGAAATTGTGAAGGTTGCTGCCATACGAACCATGACCCAGCTCCTGTCTTTGGTCACTGTTGTGTCACCTGTAAATGCGTATGTATTTACTGAATACGTCCGACCCCGTCTGCAGCAATTCATTTCTACTGCTGGACCTAAAACAAGTCCATTGGTCCGAGCAACCTATGCATCTTGTTTGGCGACCTTAGCACATACCTCTACCCGGATTTTGGATATGCTGCAAGCTCTACGTGCTGACGGATCTATACCCACTATTGATCCAGAAGCGGAGGACGGTGTTGCCACTGATCTAACTTATCAACATTCCTTCGATTTTGCGAAATTGGAGTTACAAGAGCACTTCGAAGCACACACCAAAGCCTTATTGACTGACAGCGACGCTTCAGTCAGAAGAGCTTTCCTCGGCTCGGTATCGAGTCTCTGTGTTTTCTTCGGTAGTTCAAAGGCGAACGATGTCATTCTGAGTCACCTGAATACGTACTTAAACGACAAAGACTGGATATTGAAATGCACATTTTTCCAGACAATCGTTGGTGTAGCAACCTTTGTTGGTGCTAGAAGCCTCGAGGATTTTATCTTGCCTCTTATGATCCAAGCCCTGTCTGATCCTGAAGAATTTGTAGTAGAAAAGGTGATCTCGTCTTTCGCTAGTATGGCAGAGCTCGGACTTTTCGAGCGATCGAAGACTTGGGAAATGGTGGACATTGTCGCACGGTTTATGTTACATCCCAACCACTGGATCCGAGAAGCAGCCGCGCATTTTGTTTCCTCTTCTACTCGTTTTCTTGCAATGGCAGACCTTCATTGCATCATCTCGCCCCTGATACAACCATATCTGAAATGTTCGATTTCTGGCTACTCAGAAGTCGAGATACTTGACGCCCTCAAGCGGCCATTGTCACGGTCGATCATTGAGATGGCTATGACTTGGGCGAGTAAAGTAGAGACAGGCCTTTTCTGGAGACCTGTCCAACATCAGAGATCGTTCTCCTTTAGCTCTGCCGACCAGGCGCTACCCACCATGACATCGAAAGATATGAGACCGAACATGCTGACAAGAATTCCTAAGACCGACGAGGACGAGCAATGGATTAAGCGATTGCGGAACATAGGCATGAGCTCAGATGACGATTTCAAATTGCTGGCTTTGAGGGAGTATATCTGGCTCATCGCTCAAAGACATCCTCGGGCGGACATTGATCGCACTCCCTCACAACTCAGCGGAATTCTACGTCTCAAAGAATTGAGCATCACCCCCCAAACCATTTTCTTCGAAACGCGAGAGAAGAGAAGTACAACCCAGCGTCGCAGCTTGAGCACGAATCACCACACCCACAAGCCAAAGCAAAGGCCGGCTGATGCCCCCCACACAATTACCGATGCTTTGCTGGACGCGTCTACTACCATCGATAGTCCTTTGTCTCAACGTAAGAAGTCATACGCAAACGCTAGGAGAGAAAGAATTAGCAGCAATCTCCAAACACAGCCAATTTCGTTAGCTTCTCGGCGTGGATCTTCGAATCTTGCTTCGCCCGTGTCTATATCGCCTCGGGGCCGGCGTCTGTCTCAACAAAAAGAATCGACGGATACGGGCGAGAGTGCCAGAAGCGAAGGTACGCTCACGCCTACAGATTCTCTGATGGCCGGACGTGCTGGAGGTGTAAAGCACAAATCTAGTGCGATCAATTTACTCAACAGAAGAGACACCTCTAAGACGCTCGCCGAAACGAGCACCACCTCTGCAAACGCTCTTGGAAAGGTTGATGCGCCTTTTACTAGAGAACAATCTGAGAATCCTAGCTCCAGGGGAAAATGCGATGCAGAGAAACGGACCTCGAATAACCCGTCCCCTGCTGGTCACACATACGATGGAAATGATCCCAGCGTTATAGGGCTTCTTGATAGCTTGGCGTCCGAGAATTTCCCACAGGACGTTCACGATTTCGGGCCCTTGGTAACACCTATCAGTAGTAAGCGTCATTTGATGAGGAATTCCGATGCACAAAATGCCCGCAAGCCTTGGAGACCAGAAGGAACGCTTGTCGCTGCTTTCGGGGAGCACACAGGACCCATCAACCAGATTTTGCCTTCTCCAGACCATGCTTTCTTCATCACGGCGTCGGATGATAGCAGCGTGAAGATCTGGGATTCACTGAGGCTAGAGCGAAATCTAGCCCATCGTTCAAGACAAACTTACAGTCATGCAGAAGGCGCTAAAGTCAAATGCATTTGTTTTGTCGAGAACACTCACACATTTGTCAGTGGAGCTACTGACGGTACAATCCAAGTAGTAAAGATCGACTACACCCTTATAGGCGAAGCCTCGAAATATGGGAAGATCCGTACTGTACGAGACTATCAGCTTCCCAAAGGTGAGTATGCTGTATGGTTAGATCATTCGAAGTCAGACACGCATTCGCTTTTGTTGCTCGTAACGAACATCTCGAGAGTGATTGCTCTGGACCTCAGAAATATGTCCATGCTTTATTCGCTCCAAAATCCTGTACATCATGGAATTCCGACTTGTTTTTGCGTAGACCATAAACAAGGTTGGATGCTGCTGGGTACTTCACATGGTGTTCTCGATCTATGGGACCTCCGCTTCCGTCTTCGTCTCAAAGCATGGGGACTAGCTGGAGGTACACCGATACATCGACTTATAATCCACCCGTTTACAAGACGCAGTCGAGCCTACGGCAAATGGGTCTATGTAAGCGGTGGCACTGGCCAAGCAGATGTTACAGTCTGGGATGTCGAAAAGACGGAGTGCCGGGAAGTTTTCCGTGCCGGTGTGACCAAGAGTACCAACAAAGACAACCTCAAAGCTTATGAACCTTGGAAGGTCGACGATGAGAAGCCAGAAGGCATGCTTGGCCGCTTTGCGACAGCAATTGATCCGACTGGAGGCGGTAACACAATCCCTGATATTGGTATTCGTGCTCTGGCTGTCAGTGCCGATCCCCCTGACGAGGGCAAAAGCAATATTCAACCAGGCTTCTTCATTACCGGTGGTACGGATAAGAAGCTTCGCTCCTGGGATCTCACTTGTGCCGACGTCTCAAGGGTTATCAGCGGTCTTAATGCAGAGGACGATCAACCTAAATTCACCACGTCACACCCTACTGCTTCTTTGACTATTACCACAGAGAGGGTGCCGCAACAAGTCCCATCTGCTCCAAACGCTGCTGCTGGCTCCACACCGGGGGGTAAGAAGACTAGTGTAAAGCAGCCGCGGAGTACGATTATTAGCGTTCAGCAACAACATCTTCTGAGAAGTCATTTAGATACGATCACAGACGTGGCGTTGTTGGAGTATCCAGTAAACATGACGCTCAGCGTAGACCGGATGGGCTGCATTTATGTGTTTCAATAATGTTGGGGGATTGTTGAAGAACACGGGCAAAGGATATAATGACTGGCAAAGTCTCAAAGGCATAGTTGGCGGAGATGGGAACGGGTGATTGCTCATGATGCATATTTGGGAGGCCGTGGTAGGAGATGTTCATCTAATTTTGAGCGTGACCTCGCTCAGACTCATCAGATACACAGACAGATTTTGTCAAGGAATTAGACCTGTAAGATCCTAGTGGGATAGCGAGAGAAACTTACCTAGCGCAGGCTACAAGATGAGAAGAAAAGCTTACTTCTTACATTGACCTATTATATTTCAAACAAATAACGTTGATCGATTGCTTGAATTACGCAAGCTGACCAATCAGCTACAGAACTGATAAAATAATGGCTTTGGTAAGTATCCTTTAGGTAATGTGAGGGAAAGTAAAACTTTATATTGAGCCATCGGGATTAGTGGATATCAGCCCTATGGACTCCAAACCAGTCGCAACGAAAGATTTGAGTGCTTAGAAGTTCTTCACACAATATCTCTACATTCTTTATAATTTTCTAGACATATTCTCTCACAAGCAGAATCATATTCTCTGCGTATTAGCTCTCAATTCCAGAGCGACCAAGAGCTTCACCAACCTAAAATGCGTCTTACAGTGGAACTGATCAACAACTCCCTCTCCTACCTCAACCCCCTCAAAGAGCGCGAATTGGATCTCAGAGGTGCGTACAAGCTGAAAGGAGCAGATACTACACTTTGGGGCGAGCTCCATTGATATCATAAACGAGGACAATAGGCCACAAAATACCCGCGATTGAAAATCTAGGTGTTGCAAAGGTTGGTCCTTCCCTCCCCCTCTCTAAATCTCTTACTGAGACGACCGTGGCTGAGCAGGGTTGTGTAGGATCAAGATGCGATTGATTTCACGGACAATGATATTACTACGCTGTCAAATTTCCCTCTGTCGCCGAGACTACATACGTTGCTTCTAGCAAGGAATCGAGTCAACAGCCTACAATCCACACTCGCAAACTCGATACCGAATCTCACCTCTTTGATTCTTACCTCGAATAACTTTGCCGAACTTGCGGACTTGGATGTGCTGGGGAGATTTCAACGACTTACACATTTGTCATTGCTAGAGAATCCTGTTACGAGAAAAGAGGTGAGAATCCATTCGACACATAGTCTCTTTCTGTAGCTGACGTTGATTTTTCTGTAGCACTACCGGTATTGGATAATATGGCGCTGCCCCACCGTCCGATTCCTCGACTACCAAAAAGTGAAGGACGTTGAGCGCGCCAAAGCTACCGAGCTCTTCGGTACAGCTCAAGAACCTTCAGCCCTCGCATCTAAGGTACGCCTTCACTCTCTCTAATCTTCCCCATCTGGCCATAGCCTTCTTCGACCATACTCACTAATCGCTTTCCTTCCCTACAGATCATGGGCATCAAATCCCGCACCTTCGACATCCCTACCTCCTCTAATGTAAACGGCAGTGCCAGTGCAGGCGACAAGTCTTACCGCGTCAAACTCACAGACAAAGAGAGGAAGAGGGTGGAAGTGCTTATCCGGAATGCAAAGAGTTTGCAGGAAATTACGAGGCTGGAGAAGGAATTGAATGAAGGGAGGATACCAGGGGGTGCCGGGATTGGTGATGAGATGGAGGAGTAGTGGGAAGGAAAGGAAGAATCTTAAATGTGAAGAAGGCGGCAGGATCAACTCAGATGGAAAATTCTTGAGTCGCTTTGCTTCGCCCAAACCTCGAAAGTGTGCACCCTATTGAGAACAACCAGCTATTATGGATGGCTGGAAACTTCGGGTGTATATGGAAACTTGCGCTCACTTCGAGATCTAAAGCCAACTTGATCGAATGTCAAATATTTCGAGGTTTGCAGATGTCCTCGAATATGATCAAAGAAGGTCCACATTTGAAACTTTGTATGTGGATAGTGACATGTAATTGATGCTACGCTGACTACCGCATTGAAATATCAACGCTGTGCAAAAAGCCGTAAAATGGCGGCTAGTCGACTCCTCACCATCTCTTCCACGTCGACGTCATTGTCCTCGTCAGTCGACGCTTCTGGGTCCACTCCTATTACCAGAGTGTGACAAAAGCCCCTGAATGCATGACACTTGATCTCATCTTCAATACATGGAGTTGTCGTATTGTAGGACCATACTGGTCCATTTCCGGTCACAGCTTTCCCTGTCAATGACAAGAAAAGCATCTAGACGTACTGTCAAATGTTATGTTAGATTATGTTTTTTAGCATAATCAATACTGCGAGGGCCTTGTTCGTGGTTGATAGCTTTTCAGCCATCAAGTAGATCAACATCAAGCCCGATGGCTTGCATGAATAGATTAACATTGCCTCGTCGCTGCGATGCCATATCCGATGGCAAAGCTTTGCTAAGCTGTAGAGTCTCCATGACTCGATCCCTGGATCAAGATCGTTAGCGAAATGCACGTATCAATCCTCACATATTACGTACTTAACAGCGAGGACAAGTCTCTGTTGCTGCTCTGGGTTGGCTCCACTCCCGGTCGCAGCGAGGAATTGCCAAACATACTGGTCCTGCCCAGCGTTGACTGATGAAGGAAATATCTGGCCTAGGATTGGTTCGACCATATCAAAGAAATGATTGTAGAGACCCAACCATTGGTCCCATAACTGATCATCGGGTGTCTCAATTGCTTTAACAATGGCTGCGCGACTAAGGAACATCGTCAAGACTTCTAGTCCAACTCTTGTTCGGACGACTGCATTGAGATTGTTTCGCTCGACAACAAAGCCCATAAGGCCAATGACAATGTCGAGTGGTGCTTCGGTAACAAATGAGAAAAGACTGGGCATCACGGCGTGCAAGAATAGATCGATTTGCTCGCGGCTTGTTGACGACGGCTGAGCAGCGTCAGGTTGAGGTTGGGCTAAACGAATCACATCCAGAACATCGAAGTGTAGCATTACCATTGTCAAGATGGTGAGACGCTGATTTTCGTTGATGTGGTTGAAGATACGCGGAATAGCTTTCTTGCCCTTTGGATATGAAAGGAAAGCAATAAAAGGGTGGAGAATCCCAGAGTCAGGCAGAAAAGGTTCTGTAAGCTTGAGGTCCATCCAAAGCCTCTGATTCAGATTGTGGAAACCTTGCCGCCAGTCCTGGATCGCTTGGACGGCTGCTGGATCGATATCCTCCGCTGGCATCGGTGGTGAATGGCGGTCGTGATCCTCCATTTTCATTATGGTTGTGTAGGAGGCTTCTATGTTCTTGAGGATGGATTTGCGATCAGTTGTGCTCAACGCAGCTTGTGTTGGGTTTTTGCTACTGAGACGGCTTGCCACGTCACTGCTATCATGGCGCTTTATGTTGAGTAGCGGTTTTGGTGTCTTCGCATTGCTGAAAGAAATTTTACCCAAACTACCTTCGATGACCAGCTGTTTGTTCTTGGGCTTAGCTTTCGCAGCTTCCACCGCTCGCTGGACTTGCTGCTCCATTCGCTGCATGTGGCCCTCTCCAGTTCTCTGTCGTCTACCCATACCACCTTGGCGGCCACCGGTTCGGAAGAGATAAGTCTGTGCAAAATTACTTAATGGCTGCTGTGGGTTCTGTCTAGGCCGATTTTCAATCTGATTGTAGACTTGACAATAGAAGTCTTCGGACAAAGAGGCATCAGAGTCTTGCTCATTGACGGTTCCGGTAGCTGTCATAAGCTGCTGCAGCTGAATCCGGGTGATGAAGTTCTTGTCTTGAGGCGTCATTAGACCGTTGCCTTTCGATAGTAGGAAAATCTTATGATTGCGCTTGGCTCGTTTGGCTTCCTCAACCAGGTAAGCGTTACGTTCTTCCTCGGTCAAATTCATAATCTGGCTGGGATGGTAGATGACAGGTAAAGGCACGTGGGCACCATTTTGGCCGGGAAAAGGGCTCCGATGCTGTACTTGCGTAGGCGTAGGTCTTTCTGGTTCTCCGGAAGCGAATTGTCCAGATTGGCGGTTTGGGTTTTGAAGGATTTGACGAGGTTGCTGGGTCTCATGGACGTCTGGAGTCTGGTACGAAGGCATCTGACTACGCTGTAGGATCTGAGGTGGAGCCACGGCCTGAGGCGCTTGAGAAGCTGAGGTAGATTGAATAGGTAAATCGGCTTGTGAGATTTGTGAAGACTTAGATGCATGGTGGCCTGTTTGTGGAGCTGGCCTTTGCTGGATGCTCATTTGGTGTGGGCCAGGCTGCTGCGAGAATGAGGAATGATCATACGAGTATTGCGGCGGATTTATGGGTTGTCGTAGAGGCAACTGAGCTTGCTGTAGCGATAGAGTGGCAATTTGGGGCATCTGGTTAGGCACCTGAGTAGGCGTCATGAAAGAGGGCGGAGCCTGGGCTTGAGTCTGTGGTGGTTGACTTGGCCTCTTGGGTTGAGCACTCATAGCAGCTTCAACCTCCTCCAAACTCATCATTTTCTTGGCAGGACCTCCAGGAGCGCTACTTTGCTGTGCGCCTGCACCAAAGCCACTTTGCTGTGGTTGCTGCCCTTGACGAGGTTTTGCCAGGGTTGAAGGACCTGTTCCCCAAAGATTGGCATCGACGTGGAGCTCTGGTATATACGTCGCATTCCTATATGCTTCGTAGCCTGTCTTGAAGGGCTTTGCGGCTTGCTTAGGAGGACTTGGCTGAGCGATTGGGGCCTTCGAGCCTGTCTGCTGACGGTTGAATCGCACTGCTTCTTCATTGATGGCATTGGTCACCTGTGATGTACTGCCAAAGAAATCAAAATCTTTGCCCACTGGTTTCGTGGTGTCCCCGCCACCGAAGGTATCGTCGTTGAAATCATCATCAGCCTCTTCTAAATTGTCACCAAGACCGTCATATGTATCATCAAAATTGATACTGCATTCGTAAGCCCTTTGCTCTCTGTCAGAGGATGAGATTCACACGTACGCATCGTCCTCATCGTGGCTAGATCCACGATTCTGAGAGATGCTGGCAAAAGGATCTGGAGCGGCCGCGAATCCCAAGCCATGGGGTGGATGTCTGAAATCGGTCGCAGTCGGTCGTTGGAAGCCAAACGACGACATGCTGTCTATGATCAACTCACAAAAACTGAACAGTGACTAATGGCGCATGCACAGCTCAATGCCAAGGTAAAAGAGAATGTAATTTTCACTATCACATGACAAGCTTTCCTGGTAAATCAGGAAGGGATATTGGAAGGATCATGGGGAAAGCTAATGATCATGGAATGAATGTTGGAAGTTTGATATACTTTAATGACAAGCATCTGAGGTGGAGATTTACCGATGTTGACGAACATGAATCCGTCGCACCGGACAAACATTTCACCGCCAATTGGCGGAGATCTTCCCCTTCGATCTTAGCGTCTTACAGTAAGGTAAGGCGGGCGCACCAGGCGCATTCCGACATAGTTTTCACTTGGCATTATTGTCTGCAAGGGACTTGTGAACCTCTCACGATTTGCCATTCGACTTATGTTCGCACCTGATTCCTTGCTGTTAGGAAGCCTTTGCCGGGAGCTCCTGCTCCAGCCTCTCTTTTGACCTGTTCTAGTCGTACCACTTCAGAGAAGTCCCAATTCCGACTGCACATTTGCTGCTTTAGTCCGTCAATCCCCCTGGGCGGAAAGTAACAGCGTGTTTCTACCGTGGAAGGTTCTGAGAATCTTCGCCAGCGAGGCACTCGCCGGAAGACTGGCCTTGAGTTGATCTCAAGTGCTTCAGTCCAGCTCGAGGAAGAATCATCCCTGCCGAAAGACAAGGAACCAGCCACGATGGCAGCTGGTTCGTCAAGAATAATACGTTACGTGCTCTTTGCATTCTTCGTGGGTCGCTCCTACGCATATTATTAATAATAATTGACAACGGATTCAGGGCGTGATGATTCTTTACTTCATATCTTCGTCTTCAATTCCGAAGCAAATGCCGACTGGGACTAATTTCGACAAGTGGAAAGGAAGGAAGGACAAGAATGGCGGCGATACAATCACACTGAGCTCAGAGGGTCCTCCATCGTCTGAAGAGAAGATGCTTGCTCCTCTACCTAGCGGGGCGAAGCCAACGAGCGCACCAATTGTTTCTTCTCCTCCGCCAAACGAGACGTACATAAAGATGAATGCTACTTTCGTGACATTGGCTCGGAACTCCGACCTTTGGGATATCTCGGACTCCATTCGACAAGTAGAAGACCGCTTTAATCGAAACTACCACTATGATTGGGTCTTTCTCAATGACAAGCCTTTCGATGATCAGTTCAAAACAGTCACAACAGCGTTAGTGTCCGGCAGAACGAGATATGGACTAATCCCGAAAGAACATTGGTCGTTTCCGGATTTTATTGATCAAGACAAAGCTCGGAAGGTTCGGGAGGATATGGCCGAGCGGAAGATTATATATGGAGATTCTACAAGCTACAGGCACATGTGTCGGTTCGAGTCCGGGTTTTTCTTTCGCCAGGAACTCATGATGGAGTACGAATGGTATTGGCGTGTTGAGCCTAGCATCAAGCTGTACTGCGACATTAGCTTTGATCCATTCAAGTTCATGGCAGAGAACAAGAAGAAGTATAGTTTCGTGTTGAGTCTCTACGAATATGCGGAAACTATCCCAACCATCTGGGACAGCACAAAGAAATTCATAAAGGCGCATCCTGAGCACATCCCGGAAGACAACTCCATGGAATGGCTGAGCGATGATGGAGGAGAGACATATAATCATTGCCATTTCGTATGTCAGCGCAGAATGCGCCAGCTATTTACGCTGACAGAGCTTTAGTGGTCCAACTTCGAAGTCGGAAACCTCAACTGGTTGAGATCAAAAGCGTATATCGATTTCTTCGAGCAGTTGGATCAAGATGGCGGCTTCTTCTACGAGCGATGGGGTGATGCTCCCGTTCATTCTATTGCTGCCGGTCTATTGCTCAAGAAAGAGGAGATTCAATTTTTTGACGATATTGCATATTGGCATGTGCCCTTCACCCATTGTCCAACATCGGAGAAAAAAAGATTAGAGAACAAATGCGCCTGTAACCCCAAGGACAACTTTGATTGGAAGGGATATTCATGCAAGTTCTCCTGGGGCGACGGAAGTTTTTCTAGACTAATCTATTCCAGGTACAACGAGATGGTTTGACCTTACTAAGATGGAGAAACCAGCAGGCTATCAAGATCAGAAGGACTAACGAAGCTGATCTCACATTATAAGATTTCTCTGAAGGATTGATCTGAACCTTCAAGCGACCATGATACCGTCACGAAAGGCCGGCCGACCGTGACAGCTCTGAGATTTATTCTGTTCGGCGCTTCGGCGGGTGGTCTCGCGTCCAAAGCATTTGGCATAGAGCTTTAGGAGTCTGCGGAACATCGCGGCATTTCATGTAGAGTACAAATAGGGATTCCAAGGGATCACACAGGTTTTATTGCTCGCTACTAGATTGCACGCAAATTCAATACGTGCAATGCATCATGCTAGCTGTTAGTACCAGATCTTGATCAACTCCTCACTGACAGCGCCGGGCGTCTGCACACCAGCCTCCGTCACGATAGCTGTGATCAATTCTGGCGGCGTAAAGTCCACCCCTTCATTCCCACCTTTCCGTCTTCCCTCTTCATGCTCGATCTTCCCATCACTCTCGTCGTCGTCTTTCTCTGTTCGATATTCAAGCGCCCCTTGCCCAATTGGCAAATCCTCTCCATTCAGTGGATACACCCTAACAAATTTGTGACTTTCCGCCGCAACATAAAGCGGCTTGCCCACGCTCCGCATCAGCAATCCGATCTGATGAGTGCCCATACCAGATATCGCGCCTCCATTCTCAACGATGCTTTCCGCACCTACCAATGCGAAAGTTACAGATGGCAATGCTGTCGCAAGAGCTGCAAATGGGATCGTTGCAACCGGAATATCTCTCCTTCTAAGGGTTTTAACAACATCTGCAGAATTCGACGAGTGATTAGGGCCATAAGACTCCTCAACGTAGATCGCTCGAAATCTGATCCCCACATCGGCCGCAGCGTTCAATACAGCGGCTACAACTCTCGATCTTCCACATGTAATTACCGTGCTGCCCTCTCTCACAAATCTCCTTGCAACCTCAGCTATTCTACTTCTAGCCCCTTTCGCCCTCTGTACAAATAATCGACTATTTGCTAATAAATGCGATCTTATAGCCTTAGAATCCTGTACGCCTCCGGATGCAGAGATCCTCTTCCTCTTACCTATAAAATCTGGCGTTTCTTGCGTCTGTAATGTGGATAGTATATAGCGCTGGAAGAGATCTGTGCCTGCGGATATGGGAATGGGATTCAAGACGGAAGCTTTCAGTGTAGCGGTATAGGAGGCGAGGAGAGACAGTGTCTCGGAAGTTGTTGATGGTGGAGAGGCGGAAAGGACGGAAATGAGGGATTCGATGGCAGCGATGGGTTGGGTTATAAGGGGATCTGTCAGGAGAAGAAGATTGTAGTGGGTGACGATGCTGCGATGAGTCTCAGTGTTGCGATTCCAATAGCTTGGGCAGCGGCACAAGAGCCACGTGTACCTACTCGAATGGTGGAGAGTCGATGCGGTTGGAGGTACCGATTGAGGGCATAGAGGTAGAGGTCTCCTCTGGTGGAGGGGTGGGCATTGAAGTCATTATTAATCAAGCTGGGAAGACGATCCTGGGGTTCACGACTTTGAAGGGAACAAAATAAGCGAAGTTAAATTTTCCTAAGTCCATCACCAGGGACAAAAATTGAGGACCCGAGGACGAACACTGCGCTTTGTGATACACATCTGATATGTACTCTACAACTTCCTGCAAAATAATTCACCCAATTGGCATTTGCGACAGGTTTGCCGAGCGACGCTCGGCTCGGGTCGTGTGGGGAAGACGGCCGAGGGGCTTTGACGTCGTACATATCCTCGGCTTAACCAACATCATCGTTCACGCTGCCGCATTCTACTTGGTGTTCAGCGCCTGCAGCACTAGCTGGTCGGCCGCAGGCGCTGGCTTCGACGGCTCTGACGGCTTCGACTGCCATCTCTATCTTAGGTACTTCTCCAAGGACTTTGGACACCATTAGCCCTGTGAACATGAATGATTGGAATACGACAAGCCTCACGAGACACATTGACGTCTTTCTAGGCATGAATGATTAATCAGGAACTACGAGTGAGACGGGAACTCAAGAGGAAACGACTTGCGTGCGGCGTCGAATGAGCACAGCCTGCTACAGTCTCGGCAACCCTAATAACGAGCCGTTCGCATAAGTATTCGTCGTATGTTATGCACCAAATGCCCAAAATTCGCTGTACGCCCCTCCTCACAGAAAACACCATGTTTGGCGCCTTCTGCTCAGAATTGAGCTGCTTGCGCTATACATATGATTCTCAATCAGAGCCAGCAGGTGTCTTGCCTATTCGCACTAGAGTTTCTCGGGACCATTTTCTCATTCGAAGCCACGTATTCGGGCGCTTGCATCATGAAACCTGATCGGATGGGACTTCCCCTCGGCTTTTCTAGATCTTGTCGCCGGCCAACCCGGCACATATCTAATGCAGCTAATATGGCCGAATTTCGAAGTCTACCTCTTAGGGTGTATGGAGAGACTCTTGATAGGATGAAGCGGCGAAGTTGAACAGAGCCACTGTGCCTATCTATCATCGTGACGGAAGTTATGTGGCTTTCTAAGCAAATTAAACATCGCGTTGACAAGATCAGATGCCTGGGTGAAGTATTGTGAAAGACCTCGGAGTTTGAGAACGTGTCACCCATGGATTCGATCGACTTTCTGGATCATTGCACTCTATACGCGAGAGATAAACTGATCTTTACGAGTGCTGGTCACTACGCGAAGGATCTGCTCCACACGGCACGAGATGTTGCGCCGCCCCAACTCATCCCACCCCACCTACAATGAAGGTCTCTAGGCCAAGCCACTAAACAGATAGCTGTCTGCGCCCACTTTCCCCGAATGACTGCTCTGCTGCAGGTTGGTGCTAAAATAGGCTATCTAGGTATGCCGAAAAGTCCATGTTACCCCAACCATTCATCTCTAGTAGTCCTCCTTGCTCAATCTATTCTCGTGCGGGCCTTGACAATTGCATTCCACATAAGACAAATCCTAGAGCATCATGGCTAATAATCACTTACCACCCACAACTACGGGATCATCAAAAACTCAAGACGATGATTCTCCAGTAGATCAAGCTAGGGATCGACCACGAACACCAGACCCCCAAACAAGCACCTGCTCGGCTTTGACCCCCGAGATCAAATTGGAATGCCAATTGGAGTCTTCTAGCGGCGCAATTGCCCCAATAAAGGACGCTGGTCGACCCTGTGGCTTACTCAATGGGCAAAACGCTTCTAACCCTGCCTTCAATTCCGATGGTAAATGTTTCTGCTTTTCGCTGATAAGTCGAGCTAACTCAGTGGCATTGAGGATGGTTGAACAGGCTCTCGCTCGATACTCCGATTGTTCCACAGCGCCGATCACGTAGCTGCGACAGTCGTCTCCAAGCATCAAGCGCCACGGCACTGGGCCCTATTCAGTCAGCTACGACATCAGAAGACACAGACTCAGATACTCTATTGTCGAGAATCTTCGATATTCCTGCATTCTGTAGTCACTCCTGTGGCAGCGAATCCACCAAGTCAAGGCCAACAGACAAAGACGTTGAGAAGGGCCCAACCTCCGCGCCAGAAAGTGGCGAGACTCGTAACGCACGCACAACCATCAAGATGGGCGTAAGTAGAAACGTTGATTGGGCAATTTCTCCAACTCCGGGTACATTTAATTCGACGCTTTCAGACGATGACCGTAAATCCGAAGATCAAAATCCAAGCCATGTCGACAGGTCAGCTCTGCACGAGCTCGATGCTTGGATTGGCGGATGCAGCGCAGAGGACAGGTTCAGTTCGCAGAAAAATAAGTGCCTTGCGAACAAGCTAAACGGTCAGAGATGTCGAAATCCGATTGCTCGTAGCAATGAAACTATGATTGGATGTCTTCTTGCAGATTTAAAGGCGTTGAGTGTCTTCAGTGATTTCCAAAAGTGTGTCCACCAGCTAGGACGGCTTGCGGATCTCGCGGTATGTCATAAGCATCGGCAAAAAATGCTAAGGAAAATTGAGTTAGAAACGCAAAGATACGTGTTTCATAACAGCAGACTTTCGGTCACGAGTAGTGACGGAGCATCCTTTGGAACCGAGCACTCGGAAATCGACAATGTCAAGATTGAAATGACCGAGCCGTCGGCAAAAACGTGTATTGAGAAGCAAGACATTATACCAGACGAAGTTAAAAAAGGTATACAAAGTATCACAAGAAAGACATACAGTCAAAATGAGCCAAAGCATGCATTGCGCAAGCGCCGGAGTACGCCATCGACCTATATATCAAAATTCATTCAATATCAACCAATTTCTGCAGCCAAATCTAGCGCAGCCTTGTGGCTTGCGTTGATGGTGCAAGATTCGCTTACCCCCTCCGAACGTCTCAGTGGGTTCATCTATGTGTATTGGAATGAGGTCAACTTCGGGCACCGAAAAATAGGCTACACTACTAAAGAAGTCCCTCAGCGCCTCGACAAATGGGAGTCCCAATGCAAGCACGCCGCCATTGAACAGTATCGTTCGGAAGTAAAGATTTCAAATGTCCGACGAGTAGAAAAACTCATCCACGCCGACTTGAAGGACTGTAGGTATTGCGAGATTTGCTGTCCTGGATGTCGCCGGAAACATAAGGAATGGTTCAAACCCCAAGATGCTCAAAGGATCAACAATGTTATCGAAAAGTGGACTCGATGGATGCGGAGTGAGCCGTACGAAGAGGTCGACGGCGTCTGGCAGCTGAGACCAGACATGAAGGCAATCTGCGAACAGGTGGTGGAAAGAGAAATGATGAATAAACGAACGAACCGTAAAAAAGGGAGTAGGCCACGCCAAATGCTGGTCAGCGCGGCCTAAATTTAAGCATCCAGTTATGACGATCTCACGAATCAAGATATCTTAAATTATCTACAAACGGCTATACAGTTAGGAAGTATCAACAGACTAAAGACAAATGAGCGAATGGACATATGGATATATGAATTGATTGGTAGACATTTTACAATTAGCTGCATATTTGGAAAATGACTTCACCTAGCAAACTGTTGAATTGGAACCTTTCTGAGATTTTCACAATGGCTCTAATGCCGTATACGGGATCGATTCTGTGTTATCTTGCGAACAATTGACACTTTAATAGTTCTTACAATACAGGACCTTCAGATATTCATGTACCCATGGACCGCTCCACTCCAATAGTACGGCCGTGGGCCTTGCTAACTTTGTTGTCAATGGTATCGAGGATCACTGTGCATTCCCTGTCTCCTCTGTCATTGGAAAGTTTTGATTCATCAACTCGACCGTAGTAGGAAAGCATTGCAATTTCTGCAGATACCCTGTATAGTACATCATACTAAATTCTCAGGGCTCATATGTCATTGAAACTCCCCAAATTCTCCATCGTCAAAGCCCAATTCCGACGCAGACTTCTCTTTAGATGGCGGAGGATCAAACCCCCTACTCCTCCTCTTCTCTGCCCTCGCCTCCTGTGCACTCGGTGGCGGCGCCAGCAACGGTAGCGAACCACCATCACTTTTCTCTCCAGCTGAAGCAGGCGGCGGCTTTATTGAGAATAGTGCTGCCTTCTCTCCGCCTTGACCCGTATCAATTGACCCGTCATCGTCCTCTTTCCACCTGGCCCTCTTCATATTGCCTATATCCACCTTGATGGTCTCCCCCTGCTTCAATCCATAATCCTTCTTCACCTCCTGGGCCTTCACCCCCCCAGCTTTCCCCTTCGCCTGAGGCTCAAGACCAAGCACCTTTCTCGCCTCTTGCAACGATCCCGCGAAATCAATAGCCTCTCCCCTCTCCTCAAATCCTACTCCCAATACCGCCTTTTCACCCGTGGGCCCCACAACCCTCACAGCAAAGAAGCGCGAGCTATCTATCACGGGCTCTACTGCCTTCGGATCTGCATACGGCGCTTTTGCGAACAGTTCACCTGTGGAAGGGTCTTCGAGTAGGATGTCTGTGCTGAGCGACTCGCTCTCGTTCTCTTCGGGAATGGCGGTCTCAATGATGCGCAGGCGGGCAGTGAAGATTTGGCGAGCGCCAGTGTTGGGCGCAGTCCAGTGGGCAGCTAGGTAGCCTTTGTTACTTGTCAAAGGAGGAATCTGGTAGATGTGAACGCCTGATGCAAGGAAGAGGACGCGTTGTATGGCATCGAAGGGAAGAGCTGGTGTGTCTGTCATTGGTGGCGAGATTTAATGAGTTGTTTCAAAAGCTCGAAGCCATTAGTAGAGAAGACCAATCAATTGGCGCCCAATACTGAGAAATCGTGACCACGATAAGGGCTTCTTCTGCGAAGGCTCGTGCTGTCGTGCACGAGGTGCATAGATGTTGCGGACATAGTACATACCGTGTCACGGAAATAGCGCTCTTGATGACGTAGGGTCTGCAATTGACGGCTCCGCCGAGGTTGCATTTCCATATTCTCTTTTTTACTTCCCAATCCCCTTTTTTAGAACGAACAACGAGGACTAGTCCAGTTCACCATGTCATTTCTCACACGCACCATCCTGCGCTCGCGAGCTGCTCCACTGCGACTCTCCACTACTTCTACTCGCCCCTTCCACGTCTCCGCAGCTCGAGCGGCACTGAGCGAGTCAGATCATAGTAAGCGTGGGTTCCAGCGACATCTCTTTATTCACATAGAGCAGTCAAAAGAGGAGAGCATGGTTACTGACACTATCCCGGAGGTATAGACGATGACGCACGCAAACAAGTCATAGATGAGCATAAAGAGGACCAATTGGAGAAGCAGAGACAAGGCAAGGGGCACTGGAAGAAGGAATTGAGCAGTAATTCGGAGTCCGCGGTACGCAATCAATACGATATCGATTCTTCATAGGTCTCAAGCTGATACAGTCTGTCTACGATGACAGCTCAAGGCGGACTCAGAAGGGATAAACGATGCGGAGAAAGACATCGAGAAAATGCAGAAACAGACATCAGAGACGCTGGAAGAAGATCATGAGCACGGGAAGAAGTGACGTTTGTTTTTGAATGGGCGACGGAAGATGGCACTGGCACTGTCAATGTCTCGAATTGGACGGTGCAGTGCAACTTTCATCTGATTAAGATATTTGAATTTGAGCGATCGGTTTCGGAAAAGTGTATCAACATCACCTCTCTAAATACCTCCAACAAGATCCTGTACTCCGTCATACGCTCACCATGTCATCACTGCCACGGCTAGCAATTCGAATAGCCTCTATTTGTGACACCCAATAAAACACCCTGCGCCGATGCTTGCCATATCACACCCGCACCTTAACATGCACCAAATCGTCCTAGCCTAGTAGGATCCAACCCCTAATTCTTCAATATAATGATCAGTAAGACCAGGATAATAATCAGTATCAATATCATAGTCAACTGCTTATTGTCTCTTGCTCTCCGCGCTACATTTCCCAACTGCCTCCTCGCACCATCCAGTCTCGTCTGATGCCGATCAACGTGCCCTTCCACATCATCAAGCATCTGAACATGATCATCCAGCTCGTCCCCAATTTGGATACTCAGATCTCTTTGCCGTCCAATACTCTCTCCTAATCGATCCAGCTGCTCATCCTGTTGTTGCAACACTCCTTTGTGATAGGAGTGTATTTGCTGATTGTCCAGCTGAGATTGATCGGGCGGGCCTTCTGGCTCATCCCGATATGGAAAGAGTGCGGCGCGGTTGGCTTCCTCTTCAGCGTCGGGAGGGGTATCTGTGAAGCGGACGGACTTGGAAGGATTGGGGGAGTCGGCAGCGGAGCGTTTGAGAAAGGAGGAAGAGGATGGGATTCGTGGTCGAGGGTCTTTGGCACGGGCGAAATCGGCGGATAGGGCTTGGTCGTTAGGCTGCGTGATTGAGGAGACGGATTTGGTGGGGAAGCCGCGGAATTGGGATGTCAGGTCATCGAATTGTTGCCGCAATCGAGACGATTGTGAGTCCGCGCCTTTGTCTGATTCGGTTTCTTGTTTTTCTAAGGCTTCGATGCCTTCACGCATAGAGTCTAGCGATCGAGATATGTGGCCATCCTGGGAGTTCGGCTCGAGGTTAAGGCTGATGGCTCGTTGTCGTTCGAGTAGAGATAGTTTGATGTGGTCAGCAAGGAGGTAAAGCTGTGAGGGATTCGCCATGGTAGGATGAGCAAGCAGCCCTGTTGGAGGTTGAGATGTTGTACCAAGTACATGAGTTGCTTCCTCTACAAGTCTTTAAAGCCTACTTTACTGACAAGCCACAAACGCCAAGACCCCGAACACAGCCGCAATTGCGGCGCTGATAGGCGCGACAACGCTAGTGATAAGTCATACTTATTTAAAGCTCCCCGCCGTTGCCGACTTTACCTTAGTACAACTGTACAAGTAGTCACTTTGATAGTAACTCCACTGATAGAAAACTTAGGCAGCTACATTGTGCATCGTGGTAACCTTGATACTTAGAATTCATTTCAACCGAGAAGCATCTCCAAAGGAAGTTACCCTACTAGGCTTGTCAAATATGCAGTCAGAGATCATGGCCACGGACTATTATTTACTTAAAGCACAAATTGCTATTGGTTGATTGTTTTTGTCAATCCCGCTATCGCAAACATACGTTTCTTGTTCTGTGCTGAAAAAAGACTTGAATATACTCAATACCAGTAAACGCCATCCACTTGCATCTTCTCTTCTGCTGCCAAATCTTTCAAGAGAGCCTTGACACGTTCAACCACGGCCGCTGCATAAGCTGGTCCTGGTGGTGGCGCCGGCTTGCTTTTATCGTTTCGCAACCATGGGACTTTACTCCCATTACAAGCCCTCCGCATATCTGAGATCTCGATCTCCTCATAGCCACCGCCGGTGACAACTGCTTTCGCCGGGCTTGAATAATTTCCTGTGCCTATGATGTCTGCGCTGGCTGATGGTGGACCTTCGCCTCGAAGCAGGGCCGGGAGATTAGACACTCCTTCATCGGCGGAGAGGTTCGTGTAGATGACTACAACGTTGTCAATGTACATGTTAGGTGGCATTCACTTAGAGCAGAGAGACATCCATCTTGCCTTCATATTCAGGTTGTAGACTTTCTTTGACGAACTCTGCAATGTGGGCGTGCTTACCACAGACCACCACGGGAATGGGTTGAGACATGGTGGAATTAATTAGATAGATGATTTCAAGTGACAAGAGCAACGGTCCTACGTCGAGATGTTATTATTGGAACTCAGCCATCAGCGGAGGCTGCAATATATAGGAGCGCATCTCGTAGAGTTGGGAAGTCCGAACCCCGAGGTGATCTCAAATCAGAGGTCACGGCTCAACCGAACATCCTAGTATCTCTATCATAACCGATTTTGACATAAAGTACTAGCGCATAAACCTATAATGCTTATTAATCTGAGCATCTCTCTCAGCAAAAGTTTCTGATATGCGCGCTTTATTTCGAAGTTATAAAAGCAGGTGTAATGGCAACGTTGGTCCCCTAAAACTGCCTCACAGGCCTACCCCGGAGATAGAAAATTTCAAAGTCCGGGTGGTCAGCCCTATACAGGCGTTCGGTTAACTGGTTTGTTCGATTGAGCCGTGACCTCTTCTAGTAATAAGTTAAAGTCATTACGCTTCTTCCTACAATGGCTCTAAGATTCTTGATGACACAATCCCAATGCATTCGTGCTGTGCGTAATTAGAGATGTCCTTGTTGTCTTAATTTGCCAACCTCCGAAACGGTTTCAGGGTGGGGCAACGAAGCAAGGGATTTTTACTGGCTACATTCCATCGTTTCAGCCCATTGATGGCTTTGCCACAAAAAACCGCCAAACCACCATGGAAGCAGAAGTAGAAGGGACTACGTATCACGCCGAGTTAGAAGAGGCGTTGACCATGGATCCGTCGAGACCAGTAGGAGAATACCAACCCGGTACCCACGTCAATCGTTCGGCCATCCCCAATTATCGCTCTCCACATGGACCCCGGTTGGATCCTATCGATTTCAGGGCTCTTGAGTACATCGGCTCGTATGACCATAACCTGATGTGTGCCATTTGTCACTGTCCCTTTGTGTTCCCAGTGAAGCTGGATTGCGAGCATGTATTCTGCCAGCATTGTGTCAATAAGGCCATGAGGCATCAAAACGCAGGTTCGAGGAGTTGCCCTTCATGCCGAAGAGCGACAGAGCCGTCATCAATCACTGCAGTACCAAAGATCCTGGAGCGCATCCTGGATGAACTCCTGGTCAGATGCCCACTTCGATCCCAGGGCTGTCTCGAGGAACTACCCAGATGTCGGGTGCAGGACCATGTACTCAAATATTGCGACTGCTTTGAGGTTGATTGTCCGTCCGGAGATTGTTCACTTCCTGTCCAACGAAAGGACGCTGATGGAACTCGGTGTCTCCACTATTCAGTGGAATGTGCAGATTGTAAGCAATCAATAATGAAGCGGGATTTAGAGTCTCATCGAAACCTCTACTGTGACTCCCGGAGAGCAATTTGCCCAGATTGCAAGGATCAACTACTTGTTTGTGATCTCGAGGGCCATATTGAGCATTGTCCGGATGCCATCTTCCCATGCACAGCATCAGGCTACGGTTGCGACTTCATTGCTAGGCGGACAAACCTTGATACGCATCTAAAGCGCTGTGCTTTAGCCAAAATCATGCCGTTCCTCAAGACACAGAATGATCGACTGGAAGCCCACGAAGCAGCACTCAAGCATCTACGCCACAAGAATTCTATTCTAGAAACATCTTTTGCAAATATTCAAGAAACCCTCAATCCATCTACTATTTCAATCGACACACACTCATCCTCGATAGTGGCAGAGGATCCAGGTCCCTTTAATTCGGCATCTCATCATCTTCTCTGTCTTCATGAGTCCCTTCGAGAGGAAGTCAACCGTGTCTCTGTCACTGTATCGGAAATCGACGCCAGAGCTAGCATGATGGTCATGAGCGAAAGCCTCCGGGCAAAAGAAGATTTCGCTTATACGAACGCTGCAATCGGAGGTATGCGTGCACAACTCCATTGGCTTGTGAATGCAAGACTGCAGGATCAGCAGAGAGTGGCGATGGTCAGAGCGCAAACCTCTGGGGATGGGTTGGGCAGTGGCTCTTCATCGGCTGCAGCCAATGTTGGTGAAAGCAGTGCTGTTCCCATCCGAAGACTGAGTGATTCCGCTAGGCAGGAAACTAAATTGTAGAGTTTTGATATGTCTGACTCCGATCTTATGCCAAGTGAAATCTCGACGAGCTTCAAACTGGTAGTCTTTCGAGTTTGAAGCCTATGAAGGGTTCGCCTTGAGCGAATCCTAGTCTGAAAATCTGACTAACAATCAACATACCAGGTAGCACTATCTGCGTGATGTTGAAAAATTGAACCTTGTCTGTGAATGAGAATACAACACGGCTCTGTTGTAAACGCTCAAGAGTGAATTGAAGGGCATCCAGTGCATAAAGAAGCATCTTAGCAATTTCCAAATACGTTGAATCTATCATCTAGTCACACGGATGACATAAAACCACGTATCGGTCGTAGTCTTCAGTGTCCACCCCAAACTCCCACACGAACTTCTCGTGCACCTCTCATTCGACTCTCAAAAATACGTTGACACTCCCATCCTGATCCGCAATGACAGTCAGATTGGATCCCGTACTCTTTCGGGCCTGTACTTGGAACACAAAAGACGCCAACTCAATGAGCAAATTCAAGATATTCAGTGATTTCCTCTCCGGTAATCTTAGACACCACCCAAACGAGGTGGTCAAAGGAGAGCTTGACGCTTTCATTGCACTGCTGCAAGATCCACTTTTACTATCTCAAGTGTCTCAACAGGTAGAGAGACTTCGCAACGAACTGTAAGGAGTCCTCCAGCAGCGTTGATGATATTTTGTTTAGTACTGACTGATAACAGAGGAATAAGCTCTGTCAACACCAATCCAGCGATCAGCTACTTCCTGCTTGAAATGACAAAGCTGCCTTCATTTATCTCGACCCGATTATCCCACGCCAATTCCCCTCTAGGGTCCAAACCCTGACCACAAACGGAGTATTCAGCACAGCCTAGCGAAAGAGCCAGGATCGAAAACGAACAAATGTCTCAATCTCGGTTGCCGCTAAGGAGGATTGCGGTTCTCTCCCAGATGCAAGGAATTCGACCAAGAAAATGGAGGACAACAACAATAATGCACAAAAAGTACAGACCGCCCAGAGAAGAAAGGGGTGAGCGAGAATCACAGATTCGTGTCTGATCCTGTAACGGAACCCACACTGTACTCCGCCATGGTATTTACAAGGTATCAAAGGCTGAAACTACAGCAAGGACGTTAAACTTTCCAAAAAACTCCAGCCGTCCAACAACGACCGTTGCCATCCTGACTTTCGTAGACTTGCCACTTCCCCCTCAAAACCCCTTACATCAAATGTTCAATCTCATTCATGTACAGCTTAACATGCGAGTCCATCTTCAAGTACTGATCATGCGCCGAGTGAATCTCGTCTTCAATGTTCTCCTTCAAGTCGGCCATCTGCACACAAATACTACCCGTCAGCAATCCATTCTCATAAGAAATCAACCAACAAGGTTCGTTAAGAAGAGCAGCATACCTTCTTCTCCGTCTGCTCAATCCTAACCCTCCTCCTCTCCATCTCCCTCCCCTTCTCCCCCCTCTCCTCCGTCAACCGCCTATGCACCCCCCTCAACTCCTCCATCTTCTCCTTCGCCCCCCCCGCCTTCTCCCTGCTCCCCACCCTCACTGCCTCCGTCCTCTCCACCCACCTCTTCAAATGCCGCTGCAAAACAGCTTCTGTCCTCTCCACCTCCCTCACATTATTGCCCCGTTCGCTCAACGCATCCCGCCGCTTCCCCGCTTTCAAGTTCTCGTCGTCTTCTTTGTGGAGTTCGGAGGATATCTCGTCGAGGATTTTGGCGCAGGAGGTTGTGTCTGTTGTGACGACGAAGAATGTGTCGGTGCTGGTTTGAAGGGCGCGGGTGCGTTTTTCGAGGTTGTCGATTTGTGACCTATCCTTGCCTAGGTTCTCGGAGAGCTCGGTGAGGTTGGCTTGTAGGGCGGCGGGGGATTGGAGGACGTAGGGGCGGAGTTTTTCGGATTCTTGTCGCACACCGAGGCATCTTTCTGTTCGTTCTTCCAGCGTGCTGGTCAGTCTTTGTTTCTCGCCTCGGACCCTCTCCAGGCGCTCTGCGACGCGCTCTTGGCCCTTTTTGAGTTCTAAGAGTCGCTGCTTCAGCTGATCGTTGCGCTTTGTTTTCTCTTTAACCTGCTGATCCATTGACTTTCGCTCCCTCCTCATCTCATCGAGCCTAGATTCCATATCTTGATTCTCCATGAACAGAGTCTCGATACGGGCTTTCGTAGTCTCGGCTTTGTTGAAGTGCTCATCTATCGTCGCAGTCTGCGATTCCCGAAACCGGATGAAGTTGATGATGTAGGAGAATATCTTGACCAATCGATCGTGCGTAGGCCTGAGGAGGTCGTTGAATGAGAAGTCCGTAATGCCGCACTAGAAACATCATATCAACATTCCCAAGTCCAAACATCCTTGGTAGCTCATCATACCTCAACAAGCAACTTCCTCAACGCAACATAAAACCCCATCAAATTCCTCGTATCCGGCGGCACAACCTCCAAATACTCCCCACACACATCCTCCGCGGCCGCGCGCATTGCCGGCTCCACCGTCTCCCTCGTCGCATTCATGAGCAACTCCGCGAACCATTCGAACACTTTTTGTATCTGCTGCGGATTCGGTTTCTGCAGGTCTTCGGGGAAGAACTGCACCCCGATGTCGCTGATGCATCCTGAGATTTCGTGGTCAGGCTAGAGGGCTACAGTCAGCATTTTGAGACTCGTGGATTGTTTGGCTGCTGATGTGGTGGACAGACCAAGCGCATGAAGGCATCGGGATCGTTCTGCTGTTGCTTCTTGTTCTTCCCGCCGTTGCCCTGGCTCTGGGAGCGGAATTGCTGGCTCATGCGATAGGAGTCCATTGTCGTGGAGATCGAACTTTCGCGATTGACGTGCGATGTAGTGTGCAAGCAGAATTGGCGGGCGCAATTTGACGTGCCCTCGTCTTTCTTGAACTTTGACGTTGCTGTTTTGCGAATCGTAAACAAAGCTAAGATAGAACTATGCTAGCGCGCGCTAGTGAGCGATTGCAGAGCGGGAAGCTGCTCGCTTGGTGAGCCAATCTGAAGTCACGGAAAGCGTCCATAGGAGTTGCTACAGCACCAATGTGATAATGACTCAACACTTTGGGAACGGCTTTCGTCTGAAAGATCGGATGATAGTAGTGAGATCTTCATAGTAATACTTCGCACATGAAAGTTTAGATTATGATGTAAATTAGCCAAACTATTCTTGAAAGCAAAATTGG
>JAABUP010002450.1_pt1 | contig 35888 bp, 39 predicted proteins | sample 5559201 | NCBI WGS metagenome assembly JAABUP01 (sample SAMN10711887, study PRJNA513373) | rock metagenome | isolation source: Antarctica rocks | place: Antarctica
TGCTCCAGCAAGCTGAGGACCTCCTTGATCACTTCCTGCTTGTGAGGTTTCTCAATCCAGTCATAGATCAAGAACCCAGTCAAGACCTGCAGAGGTGAAACAATACATCTCCCACAGCTATTACCCCCGTCTATGGGCGACATTGATTACTTGCAAAGCTTGATCCCTGCCAGACCTGAATGGAAGGTGTTTTGTGTTACAGTCGCAGGCAGCTTGTGTGATCAAGCAGACATGCGTGTCTGCTCACAGAACAAGACTGATTTCCCCATCATAAAGCACTTTATGCGCTGCATGATAAAGATCATGTAATGCCAAAGGATTTGCAACCTGACTATACCAGGTGTCATGCAGACAACAGGCAGTACCTTGGTGTTTGACAGCAAATCGCTGTTTGAGGCAGAGATAGGGGAGGGATCCAAGGCTCCATACAGAATATATGTGCCAGACTTACGAATGGAAGCAACCACCTTGGGGGATGTTTCACCACCAATGGCATCAATGGCACCGTATGCCATTTTGCCACCTGCAAAGCAGGGATCCATGTCAGACTTTGTTCAAGTCAAGGCAAGGTGATGATTCCCCTGCTTAGTGCTCATTATGTAGGCGGGCACAAGTGGGCTTTCATACCAACAGTGTGACTGACACAGTATGCCAAAAAGGACTCTCAGACCAAAGAGAGCAATGGTGAGCTGAGCTCAACTTCACTGAGCAGCACTCTTATATCAATGCATAACAGCAGCGACTGCAAGAATGAAACTATGACACCGCTCGACTGGGTACACTACCCTGTGCACAACTGACATTGGGGTCAGTCAACATGAGTTTGCGTTTGGCTGCAATGCAGGAGCACACTCGGCAGACAGCAAACACAGCGAGCAAGCATTGAGAGCTTTACCAGTGATCTCCTTGACTCTCTTCTGAATGTCCTCAGTCTCACTGTTGATGACATGCTCAGCCCTGAACCAATAAAACCACAGTTTACAAAGTGCTACACAGCTGTCATGTCTATCTCATTCTAGGAATGTCACCTGCCCAACGCTGCCAAGGAGAAGACACAACCTTGTGCAGCACCCAGCAGGTTCTGGTGGAGCAACATAGAAGGCAGCTAAAGCACATGTGCACTTCTCATTGTCTAATGTGTGTTGCGTCTTTGTGCTTACCCAATGGACTTGAGCTCATCGACAGCCTCCTTGCGGCGTACTACGTTGATGGTTTGCACACCATAGTGCTTGGCCAAGGAGATCATCTGGCGTCCCAGCACTGAGGTGGCAGCAGTTTGCAGCAAGAACTCTCCTTTGGGGATGTTTTGCTCACGCAGCATGCCATAGACAGTCATGGGGTTGATCTGCAGACAGGCAATAGCACTCAAAGTGTGTGACAAGTGTTGCAAAGTATGTTGTGCATGAGACAAAGCAGTGTTTGGCACTGACCCAGGTCATTCCAGCTGGGCACTGACCCAGCTGGAATGACCTGGGAGGGTGTAAATTGACATACTATCATGTCAGGCGCAAGACAAGCTGACAAAGCAAATGTGTCATGCATGTCACATCCATTTGAATGGGACAAAGAGATGGCAGAACATCAACACACATGCTTGTCATTGAAATATTCCTGTTTCAGACAGCAAAACATGACATGCGGTTTTAAGCAGCAAAGAAGAACGACTTACAAAGATCTGAGCAGCAGTTTGGTCACTCAAACTTTCTGGGACAAGGATCTGCAGCATAATATTATGATCAATGGCGTTTGATGACCACCAGCAGGCTGGCGCCACAGGCGTTCTGCTCATAATTGAAGCAGGCTCTTATTGCTCACCAAATCCTTCTCTGGGATGGCAACATACTGAGCCCATGAGCCCCGACCCTGAAACTGAGGCCAAGGGGCAGCTGCGACTCGTTGCCCCTCCTTGAACTTGGATGCGCCTGGGCCATTCTTCACCACCCTGCCGACACCCTCTGAACCAGGGGTAGATGGCAAAGGAACAAGACCGCCCCAGCCAGTCTTGATGAGGATGACGTCTGTTGGGTTCACTGGTCGCAAGTAGGCATTGACCAGCACCTCGCCCTGCTTAGGCTCAGGTACTGGGGCTTCAACTACCTGGACGTGACTCAGGTCGTCCTTCATGCTGAACTCATCGAGCTTAACGATCTTGTTAGACGGTGCCATAGTGGCGCACAGTTTGCGTTGATCTGCGACGGCTTCTTGCAATGATCGAACAGGCGATTGAGGTATGACTGCCGATGTAGAGCTGAACATTGCCGGCACAGGAGCATGCATGCATGTCGTAAGTGGGTAGTCTGCATCGTAATAGTTTCAAATGGTAAGTTTGACTAAACAACGCAGCCACCTTGGTGGAATCTGATGATGCATCTGATCTGCACAGCCTGGAAAATTGCCACAGTCACCTTTGACTAAACTCGATCATCATTCAGTCCATCCTGATATTTCTGCACTGTCGCAGCGCTGCTGATCAGTCTGTACATAACAGAGAGAATGGGCTTACTTGGGGTCTTGGGGTGCACAACACACTGCACAACATTGTATTCTGGTCGAGAGTGCACCTTCAGGTGAGATTTACACTATTGACCTGCATCAAGATTCCTCAATTGGAGCATGTTGTTGCCAGCGCTGTGACCCCGCAGCGACAAGTGCGAATACTCTCAAATGCATACAGCATCACCTGAGCTTGCAATCTTAAGCTTGTACAGTAACGTGTCCCCGTGGAGGCGGTACCTACAATTTTGCGAGCTGGCACAGAACTCCAGCTGGGGATGGTGAGCAGACCAATCAGTTGGAGATTACTAGTCATGGCCTTTGTGTTCTGTTGTGTCTGCACAATATTTGTCATGACTGGCAGCATCTGGCCTCACGTGTGCCGTAGATAGACAAGTTGAACACAAGGTGTATATAAAGTCGCAGTGTGCAAGCTCTGCAACAAAACTCACACAAAAAATTAGTCACAGGGAGCACGCACCGACGCACACTGACCCAGACACTGTTCGCATGCAAAGCACCGCCGAAGATAGCAACCACCCCATCATCAGGTTGCTTCCTGCCTACGACATACGTTGTTGCACGTCTGCCGGCACAAACAAACGTATTTGAGATAGCCGGCAGGAAATGCGATCAGCAGTTGCACGCAGTGTTACTGTATGCAGAGGTGTATGCTCAGCTATGTCTTTGCAATAGGCACTGTGAAACGGCTGTAAAGTGTTCGTCGCGACAATGGCAGCTTCAATGAAGGCTGTCTACTATTGTAGTGATCAACCCTCGTATCAGCTGATCTGTGCTGAGCTGAGCAGCATACTTATCAACAGAGGGCACAGCGTCACCATTGTAGCAGAGGGCGGATTCACTCACTTAAATCATCTGGAAGACAATGTCAAATTTCAGCATCTTCAGCTCAAGGGCAACAAGCAGCATGGACTGGACCTAAAGCCAAAGCAAGGTACAGCTTGGGTTGACTCAGAGGCGGCATGGCTTAGGGCACAAAAGGCCAATGTAGTCATATCTGGAGCGGTGCCATTTGCATGTTCAGCTGCTGCAGCTGCTGGAATATGTGCAGTCTGCATTGCCAACTCCACAGGAGGTGAGGCAACTGTCAGACAAACTACAGCTTATCATGGAATGCTAGCCCTTGCATGCCTTAGCTGGCTGCTTGCTCAAAATTGCATGCAGCGGCTGCCATGTTGACAAAAAACAGTATGGCAACAAGAGGGAGCACATCTGAGCTGGACTGCCACCAGGCAAACTTACAAAAGTCACATGAAAACTTTGCTTTGTGTCAGCCTGCGGACTACAGCTGTGTAAAATAATACAGAAAAAGTGTCTGCAGACTCTGTCCATGGGCAGCAGCATCCGCTGGGCAGCTCCAATCCTTGGGACAATGGCATTGGATATGCGCTGGCAACAATTCTGCTACGCCTGCCTGGGCATGCTCCAATGCTGTCCTTCAATCACATTGTGGACATCCCTCTCATTGTGCCTCATGCCAAGCTAAGCCAAGAGCAAGTATGTGGTCCACCTCACATGCCAGGCAGACACCATTACCTGCAGAGAAAGCAGCTTGCATTAAGCTGCATTACATACTGGCTTTAACTGCTGATGCATGCGGATCAGCAATTAGAAGTATTTGCCTTCATTAGGTCATGTATAAGCAAATCTTTGGCACGTTTGGCAGATTGCCATGTGCTGGGTTTCTCTGATGATGATTTGTCAAAGCTCTTACTCACCTGCTTTGTTTCTCTCCTCACAGACACTGTAGATGGCCCTGCCAGCCAAGCATTGTACACATGCTGCTGCAGGTGCGAGCCTATCTGCACATTGATGAATTGAGATACACCGTACTGACCTCTGCTGATCAGCATCTTACACCCTTGGAATTGGGTGACCATTGGCAAGAGCTCCCACACCTGAACAACCTGGAAGAGTACTTTCAAAAGATCACAGAGCAGCTGTCCATTCCTGTGCCTAGCAAGCAGCTGGCATTGACACAGGCTGACCTGGTATATCATGCACTACACAATGTTGCTGCTTGTCTTGCTTTGGCAACGGGAACCAGCGTCTACAGTCACATGCCACCTAATGAAGCCTCTGCTGAATCTTGCTGACAATCTGATCGACAATCACCCATCCTTTTTCTGCATTACTGTGCCTACAGTGTGTACTGCTGAGAATGACCATACTCTTTTCTGTCTCGCCAAATGAGACAGCTATCAATCCACAGAAATACAAAGTGATGCAAGTCAGATAGATTGAGATGCACTGCCACATGGGAAGTAGAATGCACCAGGACAAACTGGGGAGTGCATGTGAGAAGAAGCTGCGATTGTGAGCATTGTGCTGGACGCCTGGGTTGGGCCAACACAGGTTTTTTATGCAATCCCTATGGATTGCACGAGTTGATGCAGCGCAGTTGATGATCACGCAGGTGAGTATTGCCACTTGTGTGGTTGGGCCAATGGAGTACAGCACTGCCACGCTGTGCCTAGCTCACAGCATTCCTTTCATCTACGTCAAGCAGGGCAAGTCAAGCGATGAGCCCTTCATCTGCAGCCTGCTGCAAAAGCATGGCTTGGGCATGGAAATGACGCTGGACATGTACAAATCTTCTGGGACCCTCTGGGATGAGTGTTTGGTCAAGTTGGAGAACTGGAACAGAAAAGAGTTTCCAGCCAGCACATACAGGTGACGCTGCCAGTTGCTGTGTTGTGTTGTAATGTATGTTGATGTATCTATTATGTTAGTGCTATCTGCTAGGCTTGTTGGGTGGTCATGAAATGTGGGTATGACAGTCATCATCCTTTGCCATGTTGGCTTTTTGACATGCTAGGCTGGCCTGTCCAGATGCAGCATCTCATCATTGCCCTCATATGAAGGTCTTCAGCAGCTCAGGCGTTCTGACAAGAATGTGGTTGTAGGTTTGTCAAACAGCAGCATCTTCAAGAACAAAGGCTATCACTGAATCAATCCGCCTGAACCGCCTTCTTCTCACAAACTATTTTGGTGCTCCCTAGTACGTGCCGAGTTACTCCAGCACTTAGACAGAACATAGCAATACAGTCACATGCTGAAGAGCTTCTCTAAGCAGGTGCTTACTGTGTCTTTGCATGCAGTGAGCCCACAAATGGTGCTGAAGTTGTTGCCAAGATTCTGGAGCACATTGGGCAAGAGAAGGGCCCCAAGCCACACGCCATGGGACCACATGCAGCCATTGCACTGCAGCGCTCTCTGACCAAGAGTGGGTCCATCAGACTGAAGGACTTGCTCATGCTGGCCCACATGATGGACCAGGAGGCGTCCAAGCAAGAGGCAAGCTGGTGCTCATCATGCCTGGTCGTCCAGCAACGCAGTGTGCAGGGCCCAGCCACACGCTATGCATTGCACTGCAGCAAGTGCTTCACAAGCAGTGTTGGTGACAGCGATGCTCAATTTGTGCCACATCAGCTTTACAGATGTGTAGTGGATGGCGCATACTGTTGACCAAACAGATGGCATTGGGTTGCTTCTCTAGTCAATTCTATCAGGCCTCACAGCATACAAGCCATTGGGTCCTGTTCTGTTTGTCTTGTTGCCATGTCAGCGATTGACATTGCCCACGTTACCAGGAACAGATGCCACTGATGGCCCTGATCCCACACCCTAAACTAAACTTCAGGTCTGCTGAGTAGATTTGAGAAGTCATGGCTGATTGTATCACTGTGATGCATGCTGTCTTGCAGATTGTCATACCTGCTTGGTACTCTGAAGACCTGAGTCAGGAAATACAGGCGCTGTCGTTGCAAGCAGACAAGCTGGTACCTGCGCTGCTTGGCCCAAAAGGCAGTAGTACAATTCAGCTCCTTGTGAGCAAAGGTAGGCATCATCATTTTCCTTCTGCCCTGAAATCAGGCGTGTTGCATGCATAGGTTTGTGCTCGGCACTGCTGTTGTGTTATGCTGCACTGCTCTACAGCACATCAGACCGTCCACGCAACCAAGCGTGCTGTTCAGCTGCAACCTACAAGCAATGCCTCATTGACACAGTCTGGCTGTCAACTATCCACTCTCGCAAGTCAGGCCACATGTTGTTCTTTCAACACGATCCCATTGCAGAGCTTGGCGACGAGTTGGCAGGGAATCTGTAGCGATCGTTTGGCCTTGTGCCAGCATTGATGTGTGTCAGACATCTGAATGACTGTGGCTCCATGCTGGCGCTCATCATCACAGCACTGTCATGTTATACGTGTACCTTGTCATCTAGCTACTTCCCATCATCACTACACCATCTCAAATGGCGCCCTGGCAACAACAGGCAGTCTTGCATTGGCCTGACTTGCAGCCAAGGTAAAATGAGCTTAGCATGAGAACAGGTACATGCTACACATCTGCTTGTGCAGCTGAATTGCTGCTGTGGTGCAGCTGTATTGCTGTGGCATAACTATGGTGCAGCTGTGGCTCTGCAAATCATGTGAGTGAGGCAATCTTGCCTATGCTCTGGCCAGTCACAGCTCTGGACTCAGTGGCGCCCCTGCAGCATATGCGTACTCAGAGCTGTTCCCTGCACCTGGGCTGATGGACTTGTCTGTTCAAGCATGGATCACTTATGACTGTGTGCAACTTTTCTGCATCAAACAAGCTGGCTTGTTCAAATTTCACAGAAGTCCCACTTATTGTCTGTTGACTCCGCAAAGACAAACATGTGCGTTATTAAATTGTAATCATTTCTCTCTAGATGGATACATGATGACCTCGTGCTTACAGGTGACAGACTAATGGCGCAGCAACCAGATGCACAAGCATTTCTGAGGCATGTGGCGCAGATAGCAAGCCCAACTGAATTCCTGCCCGGAAGATTCTCACACACAGTCAGACTGTTCCGTGAGGTGCAACTCACTCACTTGGTTCCTCCTTTCTAGCCTTAATGTCATTGCAATGACACCATTGCTTGCATTGATGGCAGCATCACAGGGATGCTGCAAATGCCCAGGTGCATGCATACGACATGAATGATTCTTTGTTTGTCAGCCCATGCAAGCTGCCTGCATTTGTAATGCCATGGCCCGTCTTTGCCGATAATACAACCTGCAAGTATTATGCTGTGACCTCATCTGACGCTGCAAAGTGGTTATGCAGGGGAAGGTACATGTTGCTCGTGCAGCACATAGTGTAGGCCTGTTTGGTGGGGTATGCACAGACTACAGCGGTGGCTTATGTCTGCATGCTGCGATGCCACAGGCCTGCTTTGCAGCATGTCAGCTGCAGCCAATGGAGCCCTCGCAGTCAAGAGGTTCCAATGTTATGTTGTGTTCTGTGTTTCAAGCTGATTACCTTACTCAAAGCCACATAGCCCTTAGTAGAGACACCAAAGCTGCCATTTGCCTAACACTGTTGTCATCTGAATGGGCAGCATCAAACTGCTGGAACGTTTGTTCAAGCTTCCTACACAATCGAGTCGGTTGCTGAGTGTGTGTCTAGCTGCAGGCATTGTCTGCACACAATGCCTTGCATGTCAAGGCAAGACATACTGGTAGCTCTGTGTGATGCTGCTTTGTTCTCGCCAAGATGAGGCAGTGCGCAAACAAACATGCTTGTTTCACTTTACTGACCCTATCATGGCCTAAGCATGACATTGCCTGCAGGTGATGATCCTCTGGTGAGACTCGTGATGCTGTCAGCAAACAAGCAGGACTCACTGTCTGATGGCAAAGCAGATGCCATGTCAGTCATTGAGCAGTCTATTTGTGATCTGGTTGCTGGTCATGTTGAAGCTGAGCATGTGCCTAGGGGTTACATCAGGTGCTCAGGCAGTATGCGCATACAGCAATGTTCCCAGATGTGCCTCAGCTGCAACCCATCTGTTGCATGTGCCCGGCCTTGCAATATGTCCGGTGCTGTCTTTGCTGGCAGTCAGATGTTGGTTGTTGCATGGACGACTACTGATGTTCAGACACAAAGTTGAGATGCAAGTAATTGCGGATCGTGCAGCATGGCTTTACATTGCAATGCTTGATGTCAACAGCACATGGGTTCACAATACTTGACAGGCATGCTTTTGTTGACAGGCATTTTTTGTTGACATGCCGTTGACAGGCAGCATCTGGTTGACAGACAGTGCAACAACAGCTTGATGTGCAGTTGGATGAGGCTTGCTGCTGAGGTCTTGACCATGCTCAGAGATCCAGATGAGGACCAGTCTGACGGTGGCTACTCAAGTGACGGCCAGCCAAAGACACTGCCATGGCAGTACAGCGACCGCAACCATCTGTCTGTTATGGTCCAGACGCCCAATGCAGACCTGTCACACATTCCAGCAGAAGCAGTGGTAGCGCTTGTGCAAGCAGTGGGCGATGCACTGGACCAGAAGCACAGTAGAGAAGAGCTGGCTCAGTGCTGCGCAAGGGTACGCAAATGCTCCAGCCTGCTGTTCTGTCTGGCGATCGCAGCAAGCGTTTTTGGTGAGCCTGTTGACTGCCTGTTAGCAGCATGATGTTGGCCGTAACAATAGATGCCATGGCAGCAATAGTACCACATGCTGCAGGCTTCCATTGCTGTGCAATGAGACACTGCCCAGGCATTAGTCATGCACAAAGCCCTGTGTCAGCCTGCATGTCCCCAATGATTTTGCAGTCCATCCTGATCCTACTTGAGTCACAAATCAACATGCTAGCAAGCATCTGCGACTGATGAATTTGATCAACAATGCGCAGCACACCCTGTTTTATCTTTGATTTTTGCACACTGCCGTGAACATCATCAGCACAGGTATGTTTGCATGTGGTATGAAGGCAATAAAGCAGTGGAATGAGGAAAGACATTCACCCATGTCACCAACCGCACCAATGAAACAACACTCTGGTCCTGCAGCGTCTTCCTTTCTGCATTCAGACTTGACCTTATTAACTTTCAGGAATGGACATTAGGCTATAGTGTGGATTCAGCGATCCTGCTGATCCATCAACCCTGCCGATTGATCCATCAATCCTGCCCATTCTGCAGGCTCAGGCTGGACAGCAGGCGCACAGAGCTGCAGAAGCTGACCGCCAGGATGAAGAGAGCCCCTCCGAGTTGGTAGACTTGCAGTACAGTTTAGTGGACTTCCGAGCTGCCTGCATGGCCACTGAGGCCTCCATAGTAGGCGTCAGCTATCAATCTGATGAGGCTCACCCGAAAGCAATCCCACTGCCTACCCACCTTGCACTTTGGGAAGTCAAGATAGGTGACACGCTATATTTTGTCATGACATTGCAAGTCTGTGCAAGACCATATGTCTGTGCTTTGTGCTATCCTGACTGCTGTGTATGACAGAGCCCCCTGCACCCTCTTTGATGGATGCTGTTTGTAGGCAAGGTGCTGCTAAGTCAGAGACGCTGTTCTGACAACCCCACCTTGAAACTGTTGTCAATTTGGCCCTGCTGAGCTGACAGAGCAGGCCACTTTCAAGTTCGAGTTTGGGCCTTTTCAGCTCTGAGAATGAACGTGCTGCCGGTACAGCCATGCATCGCACTAATCAAGTCCCAAGATGCTCTCTGACTGCCGAGATGCAAGCAAATGAAGCTTCCATGAAGGCTGAGCAGCAAGTCAAAGTAGCTTATTTTCTGGGACATTGCAACAACATTTGACCAAGCTGCCATTCCAGTTCAGCACCACCGTACTGCCTCAAGTGCAGCATTCCATGTTTTCAGGAGAACAAGCAAGGGAGGATGCTGCGCAGGCTGAGTATCAGATCAGGACAGCTGCCTTCATGGGGCTGAGGATCATGACAGACCAGGCTGTTCGCCTGGCCAAGCAAGGCAGCATGATCCCACACCTGTACCCTGAGCGTCAGCTGTCCGTGCTGTCTGAAGCCCCAATGCCATTGGGTATGGCCGCCCATGACTGTCATCCACTTGCACCACTTGCATCAGACTTTGTCACCTCTTTGAATGAGTGACGCACTGACTGCGCAGCTGCATGGTTTTGTCATGGATCATATGGGAAGGGTACGCATGATCTTCTTGGCTTGCCAGCTATGTCTTCCTGATGCAGCTCTCAAGCGCCACGGTTTTCAAAGAACAGCTTGCATGCTTCTCAACACCAAAAGCTTTGCCTTGTTGAGCAGGTGCTGCCTTTCTGCCAGAGCAAATACAGAGAGTGGCTGCACGTCCTGCTGAAACAAGCTGACGAGTCAGCAAAATGATGTGCTGGCAAACATACCAACAGCCGGCCCAAACCCTTACCTGCTGAAGCGCTAGTGTGTCAGCATATGGCAGGGGCTCATGTGACTGTCTGCTCGCAACAAGTATTGGAGATGAGGCTGCTTATGTGTGCATCTGTGCATGCAAGCAGGCAACAGGTCCCTGTCTGCTTGCAACAAGTCTGACATATGAGGCTGCTTGTGTGTGTGTGTGCAAGCAGGCAAGGGGTACCTGTCTGCTGTTCCCCCGGGGGAGTTCAGCCAGCTGTGTGAAGGCAACCTGCCCATCACCATGATGGGTGCTGACTTCCTGCACCAGTACGGCAAACACTATGATCAGCAGACACAGGTGAGTATCAGCTCACAATCTTGCCCTGCTGTGTTGACATCAGAGCATTGAATTCACAAGTCATTTGACATAAATCAGGAGAGATTGGCTGTCTCCACGGCTGGAACTTTTGTTTGCCATGAGCAAGGCTGCATGTGAGCTGAAAGGCCGCATGTGTCATGATGCACCTGCTGTGATTCAAAACAGCCTGAGGTGCTTTGTGTGGGTTCCTTGATAGGACAGAGCGGCCAGGTTGGGACTGAAACTCTCCTGTTTGGCACATGAACCGTATGTCTCAATTGTGCATGACCCTTGCTGTTTGCAAGCATGCCTGACACATCTCAGAGTCTTCCAGGCATTGAAGATCAAGAACACTTGCACCAGGATGCTATGGCTTTCGTATGGCAAGACCTGTTGCCATGAGAACAGGCGTGCCTAGTGCAGGTCTCTGAAGGCTGCAACTACAAAGTTGCAGTGGCTACACGACATGCCATCATGGAGCAGCAGCGAGCCAAGTGCTTCAGCCAGCTGCTGCAAGGCCCTCTCACCACCTCAGAGCAGCTAGTCAATCTGGGAGAGCTCATGCTCCAGGTCAATGCATGCTGCTTGGAACAGTGTTGTATTGTCTGATGTTCACAAGTTGGAGTTGCATCACTACACTTGTGATGCTCAAAACAAGGTTGTTTGGAGGGAGCTGACTTGCATCGCATGCACCTGATGCCTGTTGGCCAAGTCCACGTCTTGATTATTGTTATTGTTGTTGTTGTTGTTACCATTTATATTCTAATATTGTTGCTTATTATGATTGACATTGTTATCATCATTGTTGTTATCATTGTAGTTGTGAATGCAAGATGCTACAGGGTGCAGGACAGTGACATCCTGACAGACAGTACAAATCTTGCATAGGTCACAGTGACTAAGTATCCAGGAACAGGCTGTACATGACTGAGTGCTGCTATGAGTGCACATACTGACATGCATTTTGAGGCTCTGCCATAAGTGTGCATAGTCACAGTTTGTATGACTCAAACTTACTAAATGCTGCATGCATGTGCACTGCAGAGTCATGCCAGCCAGAAGCAGTGTGGTCTGACATCAGCAGCTGCAGACAGGCTGGTAGGCCTGGTGCAGAAAGAGGCGTCGCTGACAAGGCCAGGAGAGGTCAGCAAGCTGTATGGGGCCTCCTCTGTCGGGCATGCTGGTTCAGGCAAGCTTCTTTCGAGCCATCATTGACTGTCCTGAGCTCTTGATATTTGGTCAGCTGACCAGCAAGACAACTGCATAATCTGAAGCAAAAAGAGGCCCGGATGGACAACCTGGGAGATGAGAGCCATGCCATTTGATGGCGAGGAGTGACAGTCGGGTGTACTGTTTGGGGCAAAGCCTGTTGTCTTCTTATGCATACAAAGTTGAGGTCCCATTCTATTGCGTGGCTTGAGCAACAGTGTGCAGCGTCTGCTTCACCGTCGAGATTTTCACTTGTGACAGTGCAGCAGAGTGTGTGAATTTGTCACGCAGCAAGGTCTGAAACCTTCTATTGTTGCACACAGGAGTGGTATGCGTCCTTGCAGCAGCAGGCCAGACAGGTCAGCAAGCACTTGACCAAGTGATTAAACACTCTTTCAAGGATAGCATCAGAAACAGTACAACTGGCAGCTGCACGGGAGCCACAGACTCAACATCACTTCGCAATGCTGCACATGCCTTCCATGTACATATAGAGAATTGAATCACTTTCTGTATATCTGTTCAGACAGCCATCTTGCAATTGACGGATGCAGCAGGTTGTTGTTATACATGCTGGCAAAGTTTAGAAATCATCACATTCCAATGGATTTCTGGCTGCCAGTCGACAAGTGCAAGGCAGTGTATAGTCAATTTTCAGGCACAGCTTGTTCTACGGCGTTCAAGCTGGCAAGGTCAGGAGGCTCTTGCAATTTCTGAAAGAGCAACGCTGTTCAGGCATGCATGGATTTGCAGTTTCCTTGGAGGGCATTGCCTGACAACACTCAAGCGATGTCCTGTCTACTGCAATGCTGCACCTCTGCTGGTAACGGACATCGATTCAATAGCCTTATTGTATGAGTGCGTATACCAGCGTTCTCAAATAGGGTTTCGACCATAACTGCTGATCACCTGGCACAGCCACAGCAGCAGTAACCCTTTTATGTCCTGTCTAAGAATGTTGAGGTCTTTATGGTGACCATGAGTGTTTGGTATGGTTGTCTGTGCTCTCCAATTTATCTCAAAGTTATCTCAAAGCAGCAAAGTATGCGTGTGGGCTGGCAATGTGCAAGTGGGGCTTTCTTGGCAGCAGCATATTGCAAACATTACAGAACGTATGCCTGTATGTTACACATTCTGCATGTGGACTGTTCTGCTAATCCACATTGCACTGTATCAGCGTGATCATATCCATGACAGGATGGGTGGAGCTCCTGACGCAAGTGGTCCTCACCAAAAACTAACTTAACTTGTCATGAGTTCTAAGGATGACATCACATTGTATCACAGTAGCTAACGTGAACATACACTGTTGACACCACCAAAATACTGTTCAGTACAGCACACTTTTCCATGAGTCCAGTAGTGATTGTGCCTGTACACTACCTGCTTTCAATGCTGCCTTGCATTACTGGTCACAATCTCTGACTTTGCAATTGCAAGTCAACTTATCATTATACACTTTCAGCCTTGCATGTGCATCGGCAACAAAGACCAATCAGAGACGAACAAGGAAAGCTGACATGACGCATGTTGCTGAAAATGCAGAATGCAAAGTCGGGCTGTTCAAGGACGGTCTGAGCCTGCTCCACATCGAGCATTAAACTTCCAGACTGCATGAAGTTGTACGCATGTAGTGCACGCATAACTCGGCGATGCAACACAAGCCGTATTTGTATCGAAGCCTGTGACCCCATATCACATCATACAGGCATTACTCATCCAGTCCAGTGGTGGGTTTCGGAGCTCGTGTTTGCCTTTTGCTCGCACCAAACCTTGCATTGCGCTTGTTGTCACCGTTGCCTCGCTGGTGATACTGAGCTGGTAGTCAGGACCCCTGCGACCGAAGTTACCCTTTCTTTTCTCTGGGCGGTACCAGAGTCCGACTGACTCAAGACTGCGAGCTCCAAGTCACGCGTGCAACATCTTGGGCTGCTCAAGACTCATTCTCTTCCGGAAGCAAGGCTCTCACTCGACTGCTTGGTCGAACATCACATCGGTCATACCGTTCCTGTGTGAACGTGCTGCGTGCTGGTCTCGGCTGGCTGAACACTTCGCCTATCATGCACCAGTTTCAGCTTTAGTCCCGCGGTCTGGATGCCGATACACAGAGCCGGCAGCAAGCATCTCAAGGAGATCAAACAGTTCAGGAGCAGGAGAGGAAGCTTTGTTTTGAGTGCCCTGCTGGGCCTCACTCTGCTATGGACATTCTTCAGTGTGCAAAAAGTCATTGCCAGACACAAGCCTCTGCCGTCACAGCTCAGAGCACAGACGCAGGCAAAGCAGCTATCAGACCATCTTGCTGCAAGTGAGCTTCACTCACCGTTGCCACCAATCACAAAGTGCATGTACTGGCATGCAAACTTTGCATCTACCGTTTGCAGCACATGGCAGTACATGCTCACCGGCTTGCAGACACCCTGTGCGTGCCTCAGTACATCTTTTGACTGCAGTGGACTTTCACCCTGGGCAGACTTGGAAAGACACAGATGGTGACACAATTCAGGTGTGCATGCATCAAGCCTTGTTTGCACCAAGCATGCATTCATGGCTATTGTACAGCTGTCACATGCCCTGCGCATTCAGAGATGCATCAGAGCACCCCATTTGAGCCAAAAAGCCCATGTCTCAGCCTTTGCTTCCTGTGCTCATGCCCAATCCCTGGCTATGACAACACCCCAAACCCCATCTCCTGTGACATGTTCAAAGCAGATCAGATCCCCTCTTTCTTACACTGCTGCTTTGCTCAATGACACTGCGCCACAATCTTGTTTCAATTGTCTATACAGGCTCACGGAGGAGGAGTGATCTACCATGAAGGGGTGTACTACTGGTATGGGGAGAACAAAGCAGGGTCCACCTACACTGCATACTCCCTAGGGTGAGTCATCATCTTTGAAGCGTGAGACACTTTTGAACTTTGACACAGCTACATACAGCGCCTGCTAGGGCAATGTGTCATTGCAAACTTTGCCGTGTAAATATGAAGTCGCTGTTGATGTACAACTGTAGACCCTTGTAAGCTGAAACTAGCGCTGCCCTCAACCTTGTGTATATTGCCTCCTTGCAAATCTAATTTGTGCAGCTTTGCTGGGTCATTTCGATACTGCACTGCACCAGGTTCTGCTCAGTGTCATCAACTAGCCCTGGCATCGTGTGGCATGTGTGCCAGTGCTGATGCTGCCGGTTCAGGTACTCACCACCCAGAGTTGATGTCATTGGAGTTAGCGTGTACAGCTCCACAGATTTTGTGCGCTGGACTTATGAGGGTGAGTAGTCCAGTGCACATGCTGCAGCTCAACTCACTTGCATTGTATGTTAACTTGCCGCCCATGGATGAGTCCAGTTTCAATATGATAATTCTCATGGTTGTATTGCAGCTTGATTCTGTGATTACTAGCACGCAAGGCTGTCTTTAAATTGTTGCAGCCACCATTGCATCAGCTATGAGCAACTCATGTGCCAGCATCATAGCAGAGCTGCCTAGCATTGAAATTGTTGAGCATGGACAGCATCTGCCAGCATCCTGATATGTTGCTCTGACGTTGGTCGAGGACTTGTAGGCATGCATTGATGCACATGGAGACATCATCACTCAACTATTTCTTACAGCCATACCCAAGTCATTGCAGATGATCTTGTACTGGGCCTTCAGTCATGAGCAGCATGTGATTTGACACGCAGGACTGGCTCTGAAGGGGGGTACCCACCCCGACATTGACCCCTCCATGGTCCTTGAGCGCCCCAAAGTCATCCACAATCGCCAGACAGGCAAGTTTATCATGTGGATGCACATTGACACAGCAGACTATGAGCTGGCCAGAACAGGGGTGGCTGTCAGCGACAGCCCCATAGGGCCGTTCCGGTATCAGGGCAGTTTCAGACCGCATGGACAGCAGTCACGTGACTTCACTGTGTATGCTGTGAGTCAACTTCCACTGCAAGTCTTTACACTGCTCTTGGCATTGGCATGGCAGTGACGCTAACATTATCAGGCGCTTCTACTATAGGAAGATCTCTCAGGTCTGCAAGCTGCTAGGTGCTGCTTTTTGCTACAAGAAGCATCACTCACTTGCTCTCTGCTATGTGTAGGTGCACTGCACATCTCTGACACACTTTTGCACATGTCCCCTTGGATGTACAGCAGCAATGAAACTCCATATTGCCTGTCATTTGACTGTCTGGTTCAGCACATACAGCCTGATATGATGCTTACATGATACAATGCTTGTCTCACCCTGGGTGTACCACCATCACCTCCAAATCTGCTTGTCTATCTCAGTCTTCCGTTTTGGTCTGCGCAGCAGCGCCTGAGCTTGACAGCACTTTGGACAGCTTGCTGCGCACTATTCAGGCTGCACCTACCTGTTGCTCCTGAGCATGTATCAGCTTGTCAAGGCAAGGGCGCTGGGACGCTATGCCTGCAGGATGCTGACACTGGCATGCAAGGTAATGACATTGGCACGCTCGAAACTGACACTGGCGTACAGAATGCTGACACCGCATGCAGGATGCTGATACTGGCATGGGCTACTTGGCATATTCATCAGAGAACAACAGAGTGATGCATATCAGCTCTCTCACGCCTGACTACACTCATGTGACCAGCAGCTACACCAAGCTGTTTGTCAACATGGCTAGGGAGGCGCCAGCAATGTTCAAGCACAAAGGGGTGTTCCTGATCGCCACCTCTGGTTGCACCGGCTGGGAGCCCAACAAGCTCGAAGTATTCTGGACTCGGTACATCACCTTGGCTTTCTTGATCAGTGACGTCATGTGTGACGTACCTCATTGCTTGTAATGCCAGGACACACATGAGGATTCATTCTCACCATGACATCTTCATCCATCACATTACCAGGACATGTTTGATCAGTCATTCTCACCATGACATCTTCATCACTCACATTACCAGGACATGATTGATCAGTCATTCTCACCATGACATCTTCATCACTCGCATTACCAGGACATGCTTGATCAATCATTGTCAGCATGACATCTTCATCACTCAAATGACCAGGAAATGCCTGATCAGTGGTTCTCGCCATGACATAACTCATTGATCACAATACCAGGACTTGCATGTTCACCTGCACTGTCATGAAATACTTGATCATTTACATCACCTTGACATGACAGGTCAGTCATCGTCACTTGAGCTGCTTCATGTGGCACATAGTCACAGTCATCTGGAAATGTCTTTGAGAATGCTGCTTGAATAGCGCCTTGTCTGCCATAACTGCTGTCTTGCCTGGCAGTGACACTCAGTGCTTGTGCTGGTGCAACCTGCATTTTTGGTGATATCACCAGCTAAGTAGGTGCAAGACTTGAGGCATGATCTGCTTTGTTGCGAAATGCTACTGCTGCATGTCGCCTGCATTCATCTTCTCGCAGTAATCATGTTGCTGACAGACAGCTGTGTGTGTCCCAGGGATCCACTTGGGGACTGGAAGAGTCTGGGGAATCCTTGCACAGGGGGCTCTGATTTGGAGAATGCCTTCACCTTCTTCTCCCAGCCCAACTTTGTGATGGCCATGCCAGAGCACCCCAGCTCCTTTGTCTTCATGGCAGATCAGTGGGACCCTGAGGACCTCTCAGCTTCCAGGTCAGCTTCTACCATGACCACAGTTGTCATAACACCACTGTACATGCTTGTCAGCATGGTGTCAAGTTCACACTGTGAGTGCAGCTTTGTTGCCATCACTTTTGAAGCTATGTACTACTGTGACTTCTGAAGCTGGAGGCCAATAGCCTGTTATCACACTGGTTTGCTGACCAAAGCACAAGCTGTGCAGAAATGGGTTGAGCAAGATTTTGCTACATTGAGCAATTGAGCCTGCTATTTCTGGGTGACAGTTTTGCAGCTATTGTTCTCGCAGCAGGACAGATATAACGGTGCTGCATATGCTGCACAGTACATTTAAATACGTACGGACAGACACGCACTTCAGCTGCCTGATGAGATGCCAATGCAACATGGCCACAGGTATGTATGGTTGCCCATGTGGGTGGATGACAACCCAGACGCAAAGCATGATGCTGAAGTGTCAGCCTGGACCAGGCTCAATCCCTTCTCTTCGGCACACACCATTGCGCCTGTGGAAGTGGAAGTACACTGGTATGATGCTTGGTCAATGAGTCATCTGAGCATGAACCAGACAAGCCGGCAGGCACAACAGCAGGATCTGAAAGCCACGTGTGTTGATACCCACAGAGGGCAGCAGAAGCAGTTACCATACTGAGTGACTGGTGTATAAATGTTGACAATCAGCAGGGATGCTATATCAATTGGTGGCTATGCATTGACAAGCTGCACGTAGACTGTGGAGGAGCAAAAGGTGCAATGCTGGTGGAGAGAGCACCCCCGCAAGCTTTATGCAGCAAATGTGAGATGAAACTGTGAAGTGACATTTGATGGTCTGACTTGACAAACGCGGCCACATTTGCGAGCTGATCATGATGCAGCGTATCAGTAAGTCTGTGTTGCCTTGACAAGTTGAGACATCAACTGCACAGATCAAGCTTGCAACGTCATAACGGCGAGCTGTGACCAGGACAGCATACATGCATGTGTCACGTGGGATAGTGTAACAATTCCAGGGTTGAGTGACAAACTAGACTCGTGACTTTTTGTAGTGTACATTGTTTGGCTGCTGATAGTGCAGAAGAAGCTTGTTGTCCTTCTCAAGCAGCATCAGCATTGATTTGCTGTTCCAAGCCTTACAGCTGCAGTGTATGGTGTTGTTACTGAATGAATGCAAATGGGATATGCATACCTACAGGTGCATTTGCCTGCTCGCACATTACCGGTAGTTGGTATAGCTGCGCTGCAATACACAATTCTCTGGACAGCTGCATTCAACCAGGTCAGCAAGCATGCAGCAACAGCTAGGTTGGCTTAGCCCACCCAAATAAGAGTATAGCCAGACATACATATGTGTTACACAGCTTGCTGAGTGTTTCAAGCAGATCCGTGTGGGCTTCCTGGGCAGAGAATCCTCTCCATGCGTACGGATGCTACTGGCATCCAACGCTACTTTCAGCTGTGTACAAACATACTCAGCCTTGACAAGCAGCTGTATCACCCCATGCCTTTGTGACTGACCACCAGGGCCTGCAGCAAGCTGCCACTCTGCAGCTGCAGCAGCAATCGTGGAAGCAACATATTATGTCGAGTTGTGGTAAGCACTTAGATTGATTCAGTCAAGTCATACATGAACTGGTTAGTCATAGGTGGGTCATGTGTCTCTGTTATGACTAGTTTTGCATACCAGCGTCCCGCCGTCAGCTATTCATGCTAGTGTACAGAGTCCAGCGGCCTGATAACAGTGTGAAAGCAGCAACAACAGTGAGTAAAACAGTCTTGTAGTGATTTTGTGCGGTTGTGCGACAAAACCGCCGTGACATCCTTGCTTCAAGATATTATCAAAGCAAGAAGCATACCGGTTAGGGAGTTTGAAAGTTTGGCATGCACTGGTCCGATTACATACAGCCTCTCCAGAGGACATCTAGGTGTCCCTTACTCGACTCTGACTACAAAGCCACTAATGGCAGCCCCCACAAGCCTGGCTGCCATTGATGCTGTGCATAGGGTTCTGTGGGGCCAAAGACCTTGAGCTGCAGGTAATATGGAAAATGGGATTATACAAGTGTGTGATCTGAGCTCCCAGCAGAGCTCAAGAGGTCCATATGTTGAAAAGGCAGCCTGAGCAAATCCACATCCTTCTCATGACTCATGACTCGGAGTGAGCATGTCTGACTGTGCAATGTAATCTTGGCTGCTTTTGATGTTAACACAATACCTATTATTGCACAACAAGTCTGCACATATGTGAGGTTGAAGTTGCAGGATCGAGTCAACCTTTCTCTACTGCCAGAGACCACTCCCAAAGGGTGGTGTTGAAATAACACCATTTGTTGTTAATGGGTGACGGATTGACTTACTCCTCAGCCTTCTTGCCAGTCTTCTTTGGCAGCAAGACACTGTGGATGTTGGGTAGCACACCACCAGCAGCAATTGTGACACCACCAAGCAGCTTGCTCAGCTCCTCGTCATTGCGAACTGCCAATTGGATGTGGCGGGGTACGATGCGACTTTTCTTGTTGTCCCGGGCTGCATTGCCTGCCAGCTCAAGAACCTCAGCTGCAAGGTACTCTAGCACCGCTGCCTGCAACAATCCAACGATGTCATTAATACCGAGGTGGCAAACAAGTATGGACAGAATTACACTCAGCAAATTTCCAAGGTGGTGCTGTGATAAAAATCAGCGATAGTGAATGTGGTGCAGCTATGATGTACAACTAACTACTCACCAGGTAGACTGGGGCCCCGGCCCCAATGCGGGTGGCGAACTTGCCCTTCTTTAAATACCGGGCAATTCTACCCACTGGAAACTGCAGGCCTGCCTTGCTAGACCTGCTGACTTGCTTCTTGCCTGCGGTTTTCCCCTTGCCACGACCCGACATGCTTGCCAACTTGCTTTTGAAATGCGAGGTATAGAGGCAAGATGGAAATGGCTGCAGGCAGGGACAGCAACGTTGCGGAGCAACGCGCGCTTCCTTGTAGTCCTACCTGTTCATTCTGAGCTAATTCCTTTTTGAAATAAGGATAATACAAGGCCTGCTCGGTCAAGACTGAACAGGGCGTGGCTGAGATTTCGGCAGCACTTCAAGAAAAGGGCAACATCTAAGCTCAGCTCACATTTGTGCTACCTTGCCCCTTTGCCACCTCCACGTTCCAACTTTACGCTGCCCACCTTGTACGGGAATTGCCACTTACAGCCCCTACATTTCAATAACAATGTCTGGCAGAGGCAAGGGAGGTAAAGGTCTTGGAAAAGGTGGTGCTAAGCGTCACAGGAAGGTTCTTCGTGACAACATTCAAGGAATCACTAAGCCTGCCATCAGGCGACTGGCTCGGCGTGGTGGTGTGAAGCGTATCTCTGGGCTCATCTACGAGGAGACACGTGGTGTCCTCAAGGTATTTATTTCAGTTCCAGCTACTGCCCATCGCAAGTGCACGCATGCTGCTTTGTGAACTTGCTGTTCACCTTGCGTGGCGCTTACAGCTGAATCGTCGTGCTCGTTTCGTCCAGGTGTTCCTAGAGAACGTGATCAGGGATGCAGTCACCTACACAGAGCATGCACGCCGCAAGACAGTCACCGCCTTCGACGTTGTGTACGCACTGAAGAGGCAGGGACGTACTCTGTACGGTTTTGGCGGCTAAGCAAACCAGCTTAACCGTTCCCACACAACAAATGGTGTTATTTCAACACCACCATTCTTGGAAATTGTTTACTAAAAGCAAGTTATCAACTGATGGGCAACACTGCAGTTGAGGCCATGACAGCGGGTGTGCCCACTCTCAGCTGCCTTGCCTGATAACAATAGCAGCAGTGCACAGTACATCATCTGGAGCTTGTAGACTGCGCATCAAGCTGAGAACTGTAATAGAAGTAGTACGCACCCAGCTATTGTGCGTGTCCAAACAGCTGCAACAAGCATCAACAATAGCCTGGCTTTCACAATCTCACTCCTTATTGCAAGTTGTTTGCTGCATCTCTGCTGTCAGCTGTACTCATTTCGATTGTGATGCTTTCAATAGCCTCTCCTTGCCAAAAGCAGCTGCTGATGAAAACACCATTGTAATGCTGTCAATGCATGTTATCAGCAGGGGCTTTTGTTGCTGATTGGGGAGAGCAAGCAGCAAGGTAGTTTTATGACAAAGCAGTCAAATGTTTGGAATTGGCGTTAATTTTCAGACCGGGTGCATGTTTGTACCATGCAACACACTCAACAAAGGTTTCAGTGAGCTGTAGTCCCAGTGTTACGAGCAGTCAGATTGCAAGCAGGAAGTATGTGCTTCTGTTCATTGTCATCATCAGTAATTGTGGCACAATTGCAAATGCCATTTGTTACTGCAATCGTCATCAGGCATGACGACTTGCTCTTGGCAATATCACCATAAGGCACTTGAAAGGCTATTATAAGTGTGGCCACTCCAAGAAGGCAATGTTGATGTGCAGTGTCAGTATCACTGCAAGAGTGCGCCTCTGCTTTTCATCAGGGGGAAGTGCTCACAAACAGCTTTGGGAAAAACATGAGAGACAATCCGGTCAAGGTGGTGTTGAAATAACACCATTGTGAAGATGTAAAAGAGTTCATTTAGGCAGATGTGAACTTGGTTACGGCCTTGGTGCCCTCTGATACAGCGTGTTTTGCCAGCTCGCCAGGCAGGATGAGCCGAACTGCAGTCTGGATTTCCCTCGAGGTGACAGTGGGCTTCTTGTTGTACCGAGCCAAAGATGCGGTTTCGACCGCGATCTTCTCAAAGATGTCGGCGATGAATGAGTTCAAGATGGACATGGCCTTGGAGGAAATTCCAGTGTCTGGATGGACTTGCTTCAAGACCTGAAGATGGTGCGTCAAAATTTAGCGTATGCACAGATGGTCAAGCTAAGTCCACGTACATGAAGCGGTACATGAAGCATGTGGGTTGTCACTGAGGTATTCACCTTATAGATGTAGATCTTGTAGCTCTCCACAGCTTTCTTGGAGCCCTTTTTCCGGCCAGCACTGGACTTCTTGGCCACAGCCTTCTTTGCAGGCTGGGCGGGTTTCTTCTCTGCCTTGGGAGCCATGGTGTATTGAAGGTGGGTAGAAGCACACAACCGAAAGCTTCAACGGCAAAGGAAACAACAGCAAGATGTGAGAGCAATCTGGGCTGCAGGTAGGCTTTTTGAATATGCTGCCACCGAACGACAAGGGCGGTTCGGTCAAGTTTGGACATGTAGCGCCCTCAGGAACCACTTCAAAAGGCTTGAATGTCTGACGAAATCGAACATCGGTCTTCCAGCTCTCACACGCTGTCGTCTCAAGCCTCCTCTCACTGTTCGACATGGCTCGCACAAAGCAGACAGCCCGTAAGTCCACTGGTGGCAAGGCTCCTCGTAAGCAGTTGGCAACAAAGGCTGCAAGAAAGAGCGCTCCCGCTACTGGCGGAGTCAAGAAGGTATTGCGTCGTCACCTGTAGCACTGTACCGACTGTTTCTGACACACGTTCCTGCAATTTTGTTGGCCGGCCTGAACAGTTACGCTGACCAGCTGTTGTCCTGTTGCAGCCTCACAGGTACAGGCCTGGAACCGTTGCTCTACGTGAGATCAGGAAGTACCAGAAGTCCACCGAGCTGGTCATCCGCAAGCTGCCCTTCCAGAGACTGGTTCGTGAGATTGCTCAGGATTTCAAGACTGACCTGAGGTTTCAGTCTTCAGCAGTGCTGGCCCTCCAAGAGGCAGCTGAGGCGTATCTGGTTGGTCTGTTTGAGGACACAAACTTGGCTGCCATTCACGCCAAGCGTGTCACCATTATGCCTAAGGATATCCAGCTGGCTCGCCGCATCCGTGGTGAGCGTGCTTAGGCCCTAGCAGATCAAAGTACCTCGACACAAATGGTGTTATTTCAACACCACCTAACCTGGGTTAAGCAATCCACAAAGCTGTGATGCATGTTGTGAGACATAATGTCACTATCTGCATCTTGTTATGGAACCCTAGCTGTATGTCTTTGCACTGTCTCATTGGTTGCAATTGATTGACCGAAATTGGTGTGGACTCAACCCTAGGAATACGGTCACATCATATAGGATGTCAATAGCAACAAACATGCACAACAAAGGCATGTGATACCAGCGTAGTATTTGTACTCTCTTTTCTTTATCACGTGGTCTTGGTCTGACCATATTCATGTATGTTGCACTGCATCTATATCATCAAAGAGTATCCGTAGACCATTTTGATGACTTGAGCCTGGACCGCGCAGTCATTGCATCTTCAGGCAACACTGTAGGAAGACTTGTACCCTTCAGACATACTCTATAAGGAAGCACAACCATAGCAAATATGGACCCAGCAGGTGAACACTTGATGCGTTGCGCTTTTGTATTGACTTCTGGTGCTGCGAACTGATAAAACATATGATTGTAGTAAGCTCCCATACAGAGCAGGCCACCTCACATCTGCATCACATCAAGCAGTTGTGTTGTTGCAGTACACAAATGGACTTTAGCTGGTGACGCACCAATGCAAGACCAGTTCAAAACCAAATATCATGCTTGTGCTGCCAACATCATGCTGTACCGTTCAAAGATTCCAACAGCTACGAGCAGTGGAATCTGAGTGACTTTTCAACATGCAAGTGATTGTGGCCATACAACATCTGAGCTAAGCTACTGAGGCGCATCTACAGCAACAAACATATGTATGCATACCAGTACAAGCAAAGATGTCATGTGCACTTCACACGGCATCCATAAATGCTGATGTGTCAACGTTGGTCACTGTGCACAGCTACCACGGACGCGAACATAATGCAAACACGGCAAGCAGTACCCCCAAGCCGTAGCGCTCATTTACACTGGATGCACCTTGCCTTTGGTACCACATCAGCACATCACACCAACTGATCTACATTGCATTTGAGCAACACCCCGTTGTGAGCTGGAGTTGACCTTGTGACACCAAAGGCTTGCTGTAGCAGCGAATGCAGCTCTAAAGCTGTCCCCTCCCCTTATTTGCTGCTGTCATTAGCCATGACTAGCGCATGCATGATTGCCTGCACACCTGAGCACATACCATTCACTAGCTCACAGGGTACAAAACCACCATCACGCACTGTGCTGATTGACTTTGTACACATCAGATGGTAGCTATGTAGTATACTGCAGTATACTGCAAACATGATACATGCATGCAGCGCAGGCGCTCCATGGCGCAACTAATTTGACGCTGCTTCATGGCATGCTACTAGCGGTGGTTTGGTGGTGAGGCTGGCATCGCTCTTGCAGCCAGAGCATTGTGCAATGACAAAACACGTGTTGCAAAGCAGCAGCCTACCTCATTGACAGAATACCTCATCAAAGCAGTGAAGCTCCCAGCCTTTTGAAAAGGTGCAGGGCATGGCATGCCTGCACTGGGAATTTCCAGTGTACACGGTCTGCATATCAGAGTTGATTTGACACCATATTGGCACAATCAGAGGAGCTTGCTACACTCCTGCCACGCAAAAAAAACTGCATTTTTGGACTACCATTTTGTCTGGTCCCTTTTGGCATGCAATGTGCCAGACTGGCAAAAGGTCATAGCATGTGAGGCATGCTGTGGCAGTCTGTGCCAGTGACAGATGCAACAATCCCCAGAGTGAGGGGATGGCAACTTTGCTCACAAGAGCCGATTCCCCCTCACGGGGTAGGGCCTTAGCCTTGGCAGGAATGTATGTTTATGCTGGCAACCATCGGGGTATGCCTTGTACACTAAGTCAACCACTGCTAAACTGAGGCAACTTGCTGTGCAGCTGCTTGGCTGCCGGGGTGATTGGCAGTGGAGGCAAACGCTGAGGATGCAGCTTGCAAAATCATTGATTCACTGCAAGATAAAGTAAATTCTGTAGCTGAGCCGAGGCCAGTACATGTATGATGCAGAAGCTGATATGAAGGCGGGCAGTGAAATGTTGTCACGATTACATCATATATAGGTAAATAGGTGTGCTGTCCAGCAAAGTTGCGGCCCCCTTGGCTGCTATCCAGGCTGCAGCTGTGCAAGGAGCATGGCATGCAGAGTCTGCTGCCTCTTGAACTTCTGGCTGCTGCTGCTTGGCTGTTGTGATTGCTGCATGCTGTCAGATTGCTTGCCCCTCAGCACTTGCTTTGTCAACAGCCTGGATAGCAGCAGCAGTCAGGCACAAGACAAAGTTGCACTTGAACCCAAGTCATAGTGAGCAAACATGTGATTCATGAGTCGCTGTCTTCTTGTTGGACTTGCCATTCTTGACACAGTCAGACTTCCATTACATCTTTTGGAATCAGCAAAGATCTCTTTTGGAGCAAGAATGGGGTCTTGGCCTCACCAATATTCCTTGTAGGCTTGCCCGTGTGGCTGTGGACACAGTTTTCATGTGTAGGAAGCCAGATGCATGATTTTTGCATATGTGTGATGGTGTGCTGCTCTGGAGAGACAAGACTTGTCATGCACATACCTAGCTCATCATCCGTTGGAAAGCGTTATGATCATTTTTATCTTTATTTTCATTTTTATTATTATATGCTGTGGTTCAAAGTTGGAGCGCCGGCAGGTGAGTGGAACTTTGCAAGCAGGCACTAAAACTACATGAGCATTACCAAACAAATATCCTTTAGTGCATGCGCCACAGGGAGATGGAAGTATAAGACCCAAAGGTGACACAATGTAGGCTTCCCCGTACAGAGATAGAGTCTTACCGTTGCACTGCTTCACGTCAGCGTGGCAGAGCAAAAGGTGGTGTCCTGTTGCCAGTACAGATGCAAAAGCTTGATTTGACACCCTAGGCGAGAGAGCAAGACAGCAGCCAAACAGCCTGCATCACTGTACCTGCACAACAAACAGAGCCTGGGCTGGATTTGATAGCTGTGTCCTGTGAGCCAAATCATAGCCCAGAGCAGGGCGGCGTATTAAACACAGGCAGTTACAGCACTCAGGCAGGCATTGCACTGACTTCAGCTAGCCCATGCGCACCCACAACAACTGATGACCTGCATCATGCCCAGCACAGGCTGAGACAAACAGCAAGCCATCAGGAGCAACACCATTGCTACAGACACACAGCAAGAGACTTGCATGTGACAAGTAACAGCATACAGTGTACATTTGATAGCAACTGGACTGTCTCCATGCTTCGCTGCTTTGTCTGCAAAACCTACAATACAGAGCGCTTGACAAAGTGTATCAGACACATGTTGGTTGTCATGTGTGCTGACAGGTATATACCACTTCCTCATCCATCTTTGCTCACTGTGCATAAGGTACATCCAACCTTCTGACCTGGTGATCATCAGGTGCTACCAGCATGTCCAGCAGAGAGCAGCGTCACCACGAGTTGACAATGCTGTGCCTATAAAACAATATGGGGATGCCTGGATAGGGTACGTAGCAACATACTCAAACAGCATGCTGCGCAGGTGAGCAAAGCAGCACCAGGCTCTGAGGCAGTAGTATTGCCAGCATATAGCTGATATATGTGATGCATGTTGCGTACTTGCCATGTTTCATTGCACTGGCATGTCTATCCTGCACTGCTTCTGCACGCCTGCTTGCTGTGCATTCTGAGGCTGTGCTGCACAAAGCATGCACAAGACTGCTGGCTTGGTGCTAGCAGCAATGATCAGCACAACACAGCGTATAGTCATGTCTGCATGGTTAAAACAGGCTTATCAGGCATCCCTCAACATGACAAGTTATGGTTGTGTTGAACTTGAGCATCTTGCAATTTGCCTGATAGCATTGCTGGTCTCGTAGCCATTCATGCAACCACAAGAAATGCACGGACTGACAAGTGCATGTTGGCGTTTCAGCAGCGCTCTGCAATGACAACTCTGCCATGACAACTGTTGCAGGGCAGAAAGACAGAGAAACGTCGCATGCTTGCCTGCTGACAAGTGAAAGACGTTGCTGCCTGTTGTTTCCAGTCGACTTGGCAGCAGTTGCAGTAAGCGTCCAAAGAGCCTCCTGCTGCTGCCGTCATGGCCATGCCTCACTGTGTCGCAGTCACCCACAAAACTGTGCAGAAGATTTGTTGATTTGTGCAGTTGCTGGTTTTGCTTAGATATGTCAGTGACGTCAATAGCCTTCACCATTAATTGATACAGGGAATTGCTCCGCATACATATTTGTTTGGCCGTGCTGGATTCATTGGCCGGAAAGGTGACCTAGGTGCAGTGAGCTTGCGTTGCCACTCAGCTGCCATGTGTTGCTGTTTGTCTGTGTGTTGATCTTGTCTTGTCTGCACGGAGGCTATGCATGGCTGCTCTGCTATGCCTTGATGCTTGCGTTGTGGGGCCCTATCCCCTGCAGACTTGTCCGACTAGCATGTTCATCAGTTTGTCAGGGTTCTCATGCCTGGCACATCCATAGAGCTGAAGAAGAAGAAGATTGCGAGCTTTGGCCAGCCAGTAAGTCTGATAGCTCGTGGCAGAGCCTCAGCAACGCTGCTTAGCCAGGGGCCAGGCCAGGGACTCTGCCTTTTTGGCTAGCGGTAAGCTCTGTTCCACACTACAAAAGCAGTTCTCTATATGCGTTATATGGAACAAATCTTTAATTTTTATTGCCAATATTGAGCAGCTTCCCATGGCAAGCAAGCTGTGTTGATTCCAAAACCATCCATCAAGTCTATAAGGTAGTCTTGTTCATGCTGGCCACGCAGCACCCAGCAGGGTGTTGTCCTCTTGGGACAACCTTTTTGGTGATTTCAAAATTTAACTGTTGATGAGAGACGTTCATCCTTCTACAAAAAAATGTCAAGCCTTGACTTCCTGAAAGGACTTGAGTGTTGATTGATCATGTTTTTTTTGAATGAGGTGATACAAGTTACAACAGGTCCTTAGCTGTAAGCAATTTGTTGACTTTTTTCTCGACAGATGAGAGGTGTTCGTTCTTCATCCCTCCCAAAAGAAACATGACAGCTGTCAAGCACTTTTGAACTTTATTGAGTGTTGATTGATCATATTCTGTTTGAATGAGGTCATACAGGCTGCAACCAGGTCTTCAGCTATAAGCAATTCGGTGACCTTTTTCTTGACAGATGAGAGATGTTCAACAAACGGTTCGTTGTTCATCCCTTCACAAAAAAATCCTGACAACTGTCTAGCACTTTTTGCATTTATTGAGTGATGTACTGATCATGTTTTGTTTGAACGAGCTTTTACAAGTTACAACCAGGTCTTCAGCTGTAAGCAATTCGGTGACTTATTTCTCGACAGGTGAGGGATGTTCGTTCCTCTTCTTCACCAAAAAATGTAAAGCACTGTCAAGCCTTGACATTTTGCCAGTTCTTGTTTGAGAAATGGTCATGATTTGTTTCAATGAGGTCATACAGGTTGCAACCAGGCCTTCAGCTGTGAGCAATTTGTTTGTTTTTTTTGGTAATGATGAGCGATCATCCCTCTGCAAAAAATCTCGACAGATTTCAAGCCTCGACCATTTTTGAGTCACTCATTGATGACTGGTCATGTTCTGTTTCATTGCGCTCATACAAGCTGCAACCAGGTCTTCAGCTGTGAGCGATTCGGTGACATTCTCTTCGACATATGAGGGATGTGCGTTCCTCTTCTTCACAAAAAAATGCCGAGCGCTGTCAAGCCTTGACTTCCTGAAAGGTCTTGACTGCTTACTGATCATGTTCTGTTTGAATGAGCTCATACAAGCTGCAATAAGGTCTTCAGTTGTGAGCAAATTGGTGATATTGTTTTTGACAGATAAGGGATGTTCCTTCCTCTTCATCACCAAAAAATGTCGAGCGCTGTCAAGCCTTATATTTTTGGATGGCTGTCGATTGATATCTGATCATGATCTGTTCTGTCGAGGTCATACAAGGTGCAACCCGGCCTTGAGCTGTGAGCAGTTTGATGATTATTTGACTACTGCGATGCTCACCAAGCTGTAAAAATAATTCCACAAATGTTTCACATGAATATCACTGTGTTGTCTTTGCCAACACGGGTACTGGTCCATGCTGGGTTTTCATGCCAATGCCAAGACAGAGGATTGGCTTGGTGCTGCCCACAAACGGCAGGAAGGTGCCCAAAAGCTGGCAGGGTCATCAAGCTCACAGTTGAGTTCCAAGTCCCAGTCACCGACATTTTCTTGAGTCTTGAGTGGTGATCACTGAGTTGCTGATCTCTCAAAGATGAGTTCAAGCATATTTCCCAGCAATTCCCCAGCATGACCAATGCGTGCTGTTATATGTATTCTGTAAAGATTGAAAAGATTTCAGATTTTTTCTAATCTTGCTTGATCCCTTACGGTCTACCCGGCTGCTTACGGCCCAACCACCGTCAGGCAATATATCCCTTCTAGGGAAGTCAAACTGGCTTGGGCTTGACCAGAACTCGGCTGAGTGATCGCCCGGGAACTTGAAGTGCTGATGTGTTGTGCTTAATAAATTACATGAACAAGCTTCTTATTGCTTGTTTGTTGCTGGGCAGCGCAGCACAGCGACAGATTTCTCTATCTTTGCTTCTTGCAGGGCATTTGCAATTGATCTACCACCTCGGGTGATTACCAAACTGGAAAACCGAATGAGACACTCGGTACTGGCCCTCGTATTACTACTACGCAAACTGGAGCCAGCTCCCCAGCAGCCTGGCTGTTAACAACGTTGAATGACGCTCAGCTGGGAATCTACAATGCTATCATTTATGGTGCTGCCTAAAGCAAATCCAGCAGAGCTTTCTCGATTGGTCTGAACAGTTGAAATCCTTCGTTGACAATGTGTTCTTCCCACCTGATTCAACCTAGTCTAATGTGTGTTCAATATCACGAGTACGCCCACACAGTCCATACAAGTCAACAAATTTACTACGATCAATAATTGGTCTGTCAGTACAGGTCTAGACGTATCTCTTAAAACATTGCAGTGTGCACCCAGCATTGTAGGCAAGGCTTGAAATCTTGTGCATGATGTGCCTCTTGTTGATCTGCCTACGTGGCACCCTGTGCCAGTACGCCCTAGCATGTGGCTTTGGCAGTGCACAATGCGTCTGTTTGCTGAACCTGCTGGCTTTCACCTGCTGTAGCCTTGGTTCAAGTGGAGCTAGAGGTTTCACACTGTACAACTCAGGAGCTATAGCCAGAAGAGGACACATTCTCATGATCACGTCACGGTGCACAACAATCAAATCCTGCTGCTGACGGGCATACTTCAGAAGCTTTGGTGAAGCTCTTGCAGTTGTGGCCCAGACATAGACAAGCTCCACTGGTACAGAGTTGCCCGTTGCGTTCCACCTACACCAAGGTACAAGTCAACCATGAACGACACAGCTTGCTTTGCCACCACATTGAACCTTCACAGACACTGACCATGCAAACAGCTACAGAATAGCCCTGTCTGCTGTTCAAGAAAGTATGCACTCAGCTCAAGCGAGGCATGTTGTTGATGCATCGTGGTGCAACCCCACCACGAGACACACTGATGCCTGAGCAACAACTGTGAAACAGTTGTGTGGAACGGGTCCTTGAAGCAATGCCAATACAGGATGTGATAGCATTGATGTGTTGAAATTGTTTGTGAATTTAGTTGGATGACTGCCTGATCTGAAAGCATGCAGCTGACAGGCACAACCGTGGCTATTGATGGTGTGGCGGTAGAAGAAATGATGTATATGCTACAATCACCATAGACACAAGCACAGTTGGGCCCAACACTGAGTCTGCAACTGATAGGTATGACAGAATCACACATTCACAGCAAGAGTATCACCTGTCAAAGCATGCTCTGAGCTGTATCAGATGGTGCTCAATGTCCTGTATTGATGCTGTGCGATCACGCCCTGCCTTTGTACCAGCGCCAACCTTTTTGCACTGCACAACCACCACTTGCCGTTTGCCAGTGAACGTCTCTACCACATACCTCAGATCTCCGGAAGGTGCAGGAGGTCCAGAGACAGAGTCCATGAAGACAAGGCAGTTGGGATCATCCCATGCGAGATGAGAACTCAGATTCCCTGTTGTTTCCAGACACGTCTCAGCGTCCACTGTCAAGTCAAAGCTCCCTCCTCCACTTTGTGTGCCTGCAAATAGCATGCAGCATTGATATAAACACCAAAGCTTGGCACAATATACCAGGTTCTGTTACATCAGCAGTAGGATTGCAATGCACTCATCAGCTACTGGATTGGGGATGCATGGCCTCAATAGTGCAACTCACTTCTGAATAGCTGGCGGCGATCCTGAGCTAGCTGCAAAGCTCTGACTGTGAACTTTGAGCTCCCTAGCATCCCGCTCATTGCAGCACTTGGGAAGAAGTGGCCCCAAGTGTGCTTTTTTTACGCCTGTAACATGCGAGGACAGCTCCTAGGTCAGTAGCAACAGACCTCAAACTTCTGAATACAGACGTATGCAGCAGGCCAAACATCCTGATTGCATGATCGCAAATTGACTTGCTCTGACACACACCAAACAAACATGATGTCATGGTCAAGTGTCACCTCACAGTATAACCACAGACACCGACAAAGACAAAAATGTGTACATCACAAAGGGACTTACATTGGTGATGCCAACAGAGAAGAGGTGTGTTCTGGAAGCAATGCTGATGGCCACAAGCCTCTCAAAGGGAGGTCCATCAATGGTGTTGTTGTAGGGAAATGGCATACACTCTTGCATTGCCTCTAGAAAGCTTGTCCATTGCGGCAATTGCATCTGAAATCACACAGACACTCAAGTTGTAACTTTGTCTGGCTAGACACTGCTTGCACCTGTTTGCATGCTTTGCTTGTTCACTGGGCTGTACAGTCATGAGCAGCAGCACGTGCTCACCTGACTCAAGCAGTAAGTCACTGCTTGGTACTGCACAACAGGCTGCAGTATTGCTTGTACACCATCTTCATGTGCCAAGGTCCAAACAATACCAGAGTAGGTGCTAGCATCCTCCAGAGTCATGCCAGTTGAGATAAATGTATTCCTGCAGGAGCAGAGATAAAAGCAACATGAGAAGACTGCAAAAACCAAAGCAGTGCTCATCGACATCCAGTGTCAGCTTTGGAATGCAATATTCATGTTCAGTCATTCTTCAAAGAAAGGACACTAAACTGGCAAGAAGCCGTACTCGTTGATTGTAACTCCTGACAGTGACATGAGCAGTAGCCGAAACACCACCTCTGCACCAAGAGCCCGAAAATCATCCTTCAACCTGGATCTGATCTTGTCCCTCACACCTGTCGATACTTGGCCTGCTAGTTGCCTGCAAAACCAGTGTTTGACCATAAGTTACTCTTTGCAGCACATTTGTGTCTGTACTCTTGCAAGGCTACAACGATCGTTTGTAACTGCACTGGGTGTCACTTGCCAATGGCAAAAGCTGCTGACCTGAATTCTTGATCATTCTGAGGGAGACCAGTCTTCAAACTGGCATGCAGAACACCAAGGGCCATGTCCATGAAGCCAGGAAGGCCCATGAGCAGGTTAAGCTGCACCCTCATGGCTCTATGGCCCAGAAGGTCGTTTGCTTGCTGAACTGTGAGCCTGTTGACTTTCGCAATGGAGTCTGCCATCAAATTTGAGACTTGTGCCAGACTGAGATGACGGATTTGCCTAGACATCTTCTGATAGCCTGACAAGCCTAATTTTGCACCAGACCAGTGCCAATGAGGACAGTTAAGCAAACACATTTGTCAGCACCTCCTGCAGCCATTTCACATGTCTGAAGTCATGCTGTGCACGATGTCCTGCACACACGACAGAGAATATTGCCAGGACTAAGGCGCCAGAAGGAGCAGAGTGTCAGCGAAGGACAAACATGAAGCGAAAATGAAGCCTGCAGAGCAGTTGGAAAGCTTCATGTTGACGCGCATGCCAGTTACCTGATATCATCCAACTTGCCAAATTGCCAATGAGGACGTCCACAAGCTTACGAGAATTGTTCTGCAGCACTTCAGATTGTCCAAAGACCAACTGCAGCTCATCAATTGTCATGACCTGCAGCACTGCTGCGTCATTGCCTAGCCCCAAGGATTTGCGCTTCTGACTTGCGAGATATTTCATGACCTCTTTGAGTGTGAATAAATGCTGACACTGGACTGACAAATGTCGCCGTAGCTGAGACAAGTCACAGTGGAAAATGTTTCTGGCAGCAACCCTAAGACCGAGGATGCACTCTGTAGCGATATGATCATCGGATGAACTGAGGGGGTCTCCACTCCCATTGAAGTCAATATACACCGCTTGAGTTGCAGCAGACACACCTTGCTTAAGGTGGTTCCAGGGACAGCCAGGAGTGTTGGCATTCACAGCACATCATTCATAGCAACGGTCTAGCAACTGCCAAAGGTACTCGTGATAGGCCATTCACTTGCATAGAATTGAGCAACAACTGAGGAAAAAACATGTGCACCTGTGGCCCACAGAGACTTGTCTTGACAGTCAAGTGCCTGATGAGCAACTAAGCGCCGAATTTCCGTTCCCATTCGAGTCTTGCCTGCAAAACCAACAAGCTTGTTTGCACTTGCGCGCTGGACTTGAGTGCCACCTCATGGTGACCTGAATGTCTAGTCTTATGATGTACCTGCCCCAGAACCACCCGTAATCAAGTGAAATCCAATGTCCCTCTTGTATTCAACTTTCTGGGTGAATGAGGTGACGTAAGCTGCCCTATCCTCAGCCTGCAGCCACAAGAGGACTGTCAACCTACCATGTGCACCATTGTTGATCAATGATCATGGCGCAATAGGTAAGCATTGTCTGCATGATGCTTTCTGGAACTCAGCTTTTCAAGAACTCACCACATCAATGAAGTCAGCAACACTGTTGTTGGTGTACGGATATTTGTTTGGTTCATTTTCTGGAGGCCAGGAACTGGAAATACCATGCCGCTTCAAATCACTGGCCACATCTTCTACTACTTGCTCCAGTGTTGCTCTGCACACACACTCACTGTCAGTCTGCCATAACATTGCTTGCTGACCAAAGTGCCTAGACAAGTCTCAGAGTAACAGTGAAGTACCGCACCAGAACTTAGTTCTGCTGGGGACATGCCCTTGCAGGCAAGTGCAGTGTAGCAACACACCTTGGCCAGGGCTGCTGTGGTACTCCTGTCCATGCTCTTGCCTCTGAAGTAACACAAATCAACTGCTGACAACGACAGTGTGAAGCGAAATTGAGCACTGAGAGCCTACCTGGATGTTGCTGCTGCTGCTGTGCCCTCTTTATGACGCTAAGCATTCTGACATTGAGACCAGTCAACATTGCTGTATCCATGTTTGCAAATGGACCAGCAGCAGCTTCCTGGCGTTTGAAGCCGACAAAATTGTCCTCCAGCACTCGAAGGATGGTCTGCAGATCATCTTCAGCACCAGCCGTTTTAAGAGCCTCTTCGATACTCTCCATGGCTAGCCTACCAAAGGTGTGCTACGCTTTCTACACCTGTGTGCAGCAGTTTCATGTTGGACCTTTCGTCTGAAGCTTGTATGTCACGCAGCTCTATGTTTGTACTACCTTGCTTCGTGATGACTCAGGTCATCTGTGGCCTAACAGCAACAGCGTGACGCAAGGCTGACGCGGTGCTCGCTGGACAGCCACGTAAGGAGAATGGTGTGATACCAAGACCGTGCTGAAATGAGTATGCGTGACAGTTCTTGAATGCGTATAAGCTGTCTTGATCTGACCTCAAGTTGGTTATGATTGATGCTTGTCTGTGGCATTGTTGGTCTCGGAGCCAGTGGCCCCATCCGCACGGCGATTTGACCGTGGGTCAGATATCTTCTTAGGTCAAACCGAGTCTGACCTTGGGTCAAATGTGTTCATTACGGATGCGGGTTTGACGGAGGTCTTTCGAAATCTGCCGACCACAGCTGAGCGGCACAGCGGACGAGCAACGATACTTGCGACGAGCGACGCTTCAGCTTACTACCACAGCTCTCGATGGCCTTCCTTTTCTGACGGAGCAGATTTGACCTCCGTTAGAAACTGTCCATCTTGCCCCTTCATGCTTGTTGGTTTTCAGTAGAGCTCTGAGCCCAGAAAACGCCTGGAACCAGTAGTATCGGCATTCTGCGAAGATCCGACCGCCGCCTAGATCAAGCGAGACCCGGCGTTGGCGATGTCTGCACTGCCAGTGATCGGGCCTGATAAGAGTTGCCCACTTAATTGCCTTCTGGG